>Ga0182030_10013855_pt1 | contig 15998 bp, 14 predicted proteins | sample 812S3MmetaG_FD_121299 | JGI IMG/M metagenome (GOLD analysis project Ga0182030, IMG submission 121299) | Permafrost microbial communities from Stordalen Mire, Sweden - 812S3M metaG (Illumina Assembly) | ecosystem: Environmental > Terrestrial > Soil > Wetlands > Permafrost | place: Sweden...
AAAGTAAACAACGCCTCGCGTCTTTGTTTAGACAGGTTCTAGTGCGATGGCTTTCCCGCCACCCCGAGCCGATGGTCCGGCTCGACTACCAGCCAGACAACGCCTCCAATACAACTCAAGATAGCGGCTGCCAGAAAAGAAGAGGTCCAACCGCGGCGTTGAGCGATTACCGGTGTTAGCCAAGCGGTCAGAGCCCCTCCCAACTGGCCACCCATGTTCATAAAACCAGACGCAAGCCCTGCGCTCTTGCCCCCGATATCCGCGGTGACGGACCAATAAGAACTTTGTGCAAGATATAGAGCACCAACTCCCCCTGAAAGGACGATACTGGCGAGGGAAGCGCTGGCGACGTGAGATCCCACGACGAGAATCACCGCGGCCAAGACCAGCGCAAAACAAGCCATCCCGCATCGCCCGATGCGCTTGCCGTAAGACTTCGCCATGGCATCGCTGAGGGCGCCGCCACAGAGGCTGCAAACTACGATGGCCAAGGGCGGCAGGGTGCTATAGAAGGCGCTCGATTTCAGGTCCAGTCCCCGTGTTTTCGCCAGATATATATAGAACCAGCTAAAGAAAATCCAAGCTACATAGCCAAAGCAGAAATAGCTGATGGTGACTGCGAGCAGACTCTTACTGGAGACAATCTGTCTCCAGCTGTTGCGGAAAGACTCCTCGCCCGCGGTAGTTTTCGGCAGAGAATCGGAAGTTGAATTTGCAGGGGACCATGGTATGCGGTAGTTCTGAATGTAAGAAAGTTCCGCTGGCGAAACCAATGGATGCTGTTCCGGAACATCGCGAGCAGCGATATACCAGACAAGGCCGACGATCAACCCCAGAACTGTGCTGGCCCAGAAAGGCGATCGCCATCCGTAGTGGACCATCAAATAGGTGACAAAAATGGGAGCACTGGCTGTCCCTGCTCCAACCCCTGCGAAGATCAAGCCGTTCGCAAGACCACGTTCTTGCGACGGAACCCACTGCGATACGAACTTGTTGCAGGCTGGGTAGATGGTGGCTTCGCCCGCCCCGAGTAGCATGCGAACAACAATAAGGTAGGGGAGGGCCCTACCAATCGTCGAAGGCAGCGACGCGGTCAGCGCGGTGAAGACTCCCCACCATACAACGCCGATCGTGAGCACGTGGCGCGGACCAAGTCGGTCTGCCAGCCATCCGCCGGGTGTCTGAAAGAGCGCGTACCCAATCAGGAATGCGCTGAAAATTGAGCCTAGCTGGACTTGAGTGAGATGGTATTCCCCCATCATGGCACTCCCAGCAATGGAGATGTTTACCCGATCCAGGTAGGAAACCGCGCCCAGAACAAACAGCCAGAACACCAGGAACCAGCGCACCCTGCCTGCGGGCAGATCAGCCATGAGTATTTTCCATGGCAAGAAAACGCCCGAACACGATATCCGCCCGACTTCGAGTTGGCTCCAAGGTTACAGTCATGACTGTTGCTCCTGAGCTTATTTGCGAACAACAGCCGCCGTGCAGTTGATCTCGACAAGAGACTGACCAGGAAGCGCAGCCACCGCAACCGTTGTCCTGGCTGGACCGCCATGAGGAAAATAGGTTTTGAACACCTTGTTCATCGCCTCAAAGTCCTCAATCTTTGTCAGAAAAACGGTGAGCTGCAGGATGCTATCCATGGTTCCGCCGCCTGCTTCAACTAAAGTCTTCACGTTATCCAAGACTCTTGTTGTGTGGGTGGTGACATCTGTGGGGAACTGCTCATTCGGGTTGCGAGAGTGCGCTCCCTGTCCGGCGATATAGATGACTCCGTTGTAAACGATCAGCGGCGTGATAAATCCGGTGCCGTCGGTCGGTTTTCCGTCGTAGCCCAGCTTGCGGACACCACCGTCCTCCAAGGGTGCAGCCTGGGCTGAGCCCCCAAGCAGGCTGGCTGCGCCAACGCCGGTGAATAGGCAAGCAATACGGGATGCAAAGCTTCTGCGCGTTGTGGACATAGGTAGATTCTCCTTATCACTGCGAATCACTGGCAACATTCTGAACCAGCCGAAAAAGTCACAGTCGGCCGACTTGTTTTACAGCTTCGACGATCGATTTTGCTTTTTCAATGATGGCGTACATCGAGTGCTCTTTGTAGTCTAGCTGCTGTGCCAGCGCAAGGGTCTTCTCCGCCGCTGCGCGGGGCACGACCGCGACACCATCGGCGTCGGCGACGACGATATCTCCGGGATTGACCGCTACTCCGTCGCATACCACCGGCACGTTAGAACCGGCGAAACGATAGTGATGCACCGAGGTGGACGGTACGATGCCCAGGGCGAAGACGGGGAACCCAATCTTCTGCAAGTAAGCCACGTCGCGCACTCCGCCATCGATGATCGCCCCGGCATAATTCCGGGCTGACATGGCTGTGCCCATCAGGCCACCCATACCGGCGATGTCGGTGCCATCATCCACCTCCATAACGTACACAGAGTTCCTCTGCCCCGAATCAATGGCGGCAAGCATGCCGTTTAGAGCGGCAGGATCGTCGTTTTCTTCTTTCTTCAAGTGGACGGTTAAGGCGACACCCGCAAATTTGCTTGGGAAGATAGGCCTCATGCGGTGCGTCATATACATCTTCTTGCCGACGATCTGTTCCAGTGCATCGGAAACGGAAGCGACTTCGACGTGTCGATAAGCCTCAAGCAGAGAGGCATCGTCTTTATCGCCGGACGCCATTTGGACTCTCACTGTATGAAATCCCCATATCAGCGAGACGCTGCCGATAAGCAGAAGCGTCAGGAGAGGTAGTACCCGCAGCTTGAATGGTTTTGTCATCGCTTCGCATTCCTAGTGCTCAAAACGTAGGCAACGAGTTGGTCCAGTTCGGATTGGCTGAGCCGCGAGTCATAATCGCTCGGCATCGCGGGTGCAGAATCGAATGTAAGTTCAGTGAGGCTGGATTTCTCCAGCGAGTGGAACGTCCCATCCAACGCCTGTATTTGCACAGAAAAATTGTCCTCATTCCTCACCAATCCGGAAATAAGGCGACCATCTTTCGTGGTCGCCTTCGCCAATCCTTTGCTAATCCCAGGTCTCCTGTCGGCGCTCATAATGGCGCTGCGGATGTCATCGGCGGAGTGGCTTTCCCCATAGTCCGAGAGGTCTGGACCGAGAAATCCGCCAGTACCTTGGACCATATGGCACTCCGAACAACCCGCTTTGCTGGTGAAAAGGTATTTGCCTTCTTCCGAGCTTGCCGGCACCGGAAGAGTCTTGCGCTTACCTTGCAGGATCAGCAAATAGCTCACTATATCGGAAAGTTTCGCGGGCCCCAGTGCGCCAAACGACGGCATTCCAGCTTGGGGTTTCCCGTTTCGCAGGATCTTAAGAATTTCGCTTTCCGGTAACCTCACGATTTCGGGCTTCGCGGCGATGTCAGGGCCGCGTTCGCCTCCTTTGCCATTCAACCCATGGCAAGGCGCGCAACTTGACTCAAACATACGCCGCCCGGAGACCAACGCATGATCGGGCTGCTTGATAATCTCGGATTTATGGACAGTCGTTTGAGCATGGCTCGGAACAATGGAGAAAGTCAGCGTAGCAATAATCCACGCTCCGCGCCGGATCAGGCGTGCAGTTTCGAAAAGTAAGTACGTTTCTCGTCCGCGTATTTTCATCTGCTTTTTCCAGCCGGCAATATACCTCAATGTGCGGTTTTGCCGCGGACTGCGATCAGAGAAACCTGCTCCAAGTCGGGATAGTGATCATCCTGATCCGCTTTACGTTCTGCGGGAGCAATCTGTTGAACCATGGTGCTGGCTGGCATGACCGGGCCGAAGTATTGGCCGTAAACTTCGGTAAAAAGTGGCGCATCGGCGAGATTGTCCAAATAGGAATTGGTAGCCACCACTTGACTGAAATCCATTCCGGCTTCTTCCAGGTTGTCGAGCAGATTGCGCATGGTCTGCCGAACCTGATGCTGGGTTGTGGTCGCATAGACGCCGCCATGTGGCCCTGGGATGAAGCCGCTCTTGGCTGAGCAATACAAAGTGTCACCGGCAAAGACGCAGGGGCTGGCCGTGGGACTGGGAGGCATATTTTTCGGCCGTACCGATTTCCGCTGCTGCAGGTCGCGAACGGCCACGCCGGTGTATTCGATGCGAGCGCCTCCGGGAAGACTTGACACCTCGATCGTGGCACGCGCCGGCGTGTTGCCGAACTCGAAACGACGCGCATAACGCTCGTTCATCACGCGTGTCGAAATTTCCGACGTCAGATAGGGATTGACGAATACTACATGACTCATTTCCAGGCCGGCGGCCTTCACCACAGCCGTCATCCTGTCGAGCGCGAGATCAACTTGGGCGGCGGGGTCATCCGGAACCTTGCCGGTCGCGGGATCAATTCCCGCCATGCTGGAAATGAAAAGCCGGTCATGTGTGAGCATGCCCGGAGAAGCAAACTCGTCCTTGGAATAATTCGCTGGATAAACCGCCTTGCGTCCTTCCAGATTGCGGATCGCAACCGCATTGATTTGAACCGGCGGGTCAGGAAGAGCGGAAACTCCGAGCACCGCTCGAGCGGGTGGATTTTTCGGGAAGTACTCGCCGAAGACTCGATTCATCTCTGCATAGCCGCCGATGTCGGTCAGATATACGTGGACATAGACAACGTTATCGAGAGTCAATCCAGCAGATTCCAGAACAGCTCTGACATTGTCGAGGGCCTGCCGGAATTGCGGGCCAAATGCAGACGGCACCGTACCGTCTGCACGGCGTGGTCCTTGGCCTGAAATGTAGAGATAGTCGCCCGCGTCTACGCCGGCAGAGAGGAATCGGCGCGATGGAGATTGGGCAGGACCCACGGCGCGTATTCCCTCCTGCGCGCTCAGAATGGAAGCCAGCAGCAGGAAAAGCGCTAAGTATCGAGCGATGGCTGACATGTCCAGGGTTTCCTTTCGTGCTGCCTAGGCAGCCTTCTTCTGCGCAGCGCCCAGCACGGCGCGCAGCCTCTGCCCGACGATAATTTCCTCTCCGGGTTTAATCGTCATGGAAACCAGTTCAATATGATCGGGTCCCTTTCGTTCCTTGCTATTGGGATTGCCTTCGCGCACTGCGGTTACCAAGCTTGGATTATCCGCGCCCAGTACTTCAATGACCGGATCGCCGGCACGAAGCTCGCGCACACAATCAAAAATAGAATAGCCCCAGGCTTGCTGGTCCCACTTCACGTTTAACGTGGGGTAGCGGTTTCCGTCATCGGGAACATAAGTACTCGTGGTAACGCCAGGCACTGTTTCCACCAGCTTGCGGATTCGGTCGATGCGCGCATTCCATTCTTCGTAGAGCTTCTTTTCGTCGACCTTCAACCAGACCTCGAGCGCGGTTAGGCAACCGATCACCTCCTCCTTCCCGACTTTCATCGGGCGGCACACCGCGCCTTCGCGCGGGCTGCTATTCAGGAGAGCGGCTTCGATCAGGTCCTGGCGGCCCAGGAGCAGACCACTGCACTGCGGCCCTCGAAGTCCCTTGCCTCCGGAGAAGCAGTACATGTCGATTCCCATGCGCGCATAGAGCTTCGCATTGTCAACCGGCGGGATGCCGGCAGCGTCATCGAGCAGCATCGGGACCTTGTGCTCTTTGGCGATCGCTAGTTCCTTTTGCAGCCTCTCGCCCAGGTTCGTGGTGTAGATCATGGCCGTGTTTGCAGTGATGGCGTTCGCAACTTCTTCAGGGGATGGCGCGAGAACAAGTTTGGCTCCGGTAAGGCGAATGGCGCTGTCAAAAGCGCTACGGCCTCCCGTCATGACAACTTCATGTTTCATCCCCGTGGTATCGGGAAGTTGCCAAATCAGCTTGTCATTCGCACCTGCCATACAGGCGGCTGTCGCCGCAGCCATGGCGCCGGCGGATCCCGAGGTCACAATGCCTGACCCGGCACCTGTCAGTTCCGACAGTCGGCGTCCGACAGCCCGCTGCAGTTCGAGCATATTCACGAAATATTCACTGGCTTCCAGTTGGGCTTGGCGAACTTCTGGGAACTCCAGGGAGCCGCTGAGATAGGTCCAAGTGCCGCGGCAATTGATCACGGTTTTCACGCCCAGCCGTGAGTAGACGTTCTGGGAGGCGCCACCCCCCATCGCGGTAGTTGCCTGGGCGTAGAGATCGCGGGCTGCAATTTGAGTCAGCAGCGGAGCCGCGGCCAACAATTTAACGAAAGAACGGCGACTCGAACCACTTCCAGCCATAAATTCTCCTTGATGGTCTTGCCCACCGCTCCGACGCGCCACTCTGCTCGAGCCTGCTCACAAACCAGGTTCGGCTACCTCGCATGAGGAGTGCAGACAGAAGGCGAACGGCAGGCTCATGGTGTAACACAGAAATTTCTTGACGCCAATCATTTTATTACGGTTCAGATCGAATTCTTTCTTTTTGAGAGCAGGGGAGTATATATTTTCGAGAGGCTGCGGCGGGTTCAGCGATTCGCTTGGAGGGACATGACGGGGAGATCAAAAAAGCGGCAGAGCTCATTTCGACACACCGCTAAAGCAATTTTCGTGCTGGTGATCTCCCTTGGCGCAACTAAAGCTTCGCGAGCCGCAGCGCCGGTGACGCAGACCACGACGGCGCAGTGTCAGGTCGAAGGTATTGACTATAGAGGCTGGCAGGCGCAGGAGATTTCCAACCGATGGGTACGTCTGGTCATCGTTCCGCAAAATGGCGGGCGCCTGATGCAGGTGAGCTTCAACGGGCATGATTACTTTTTTGTCAATCCAAAGCTCGCGGGAAAATACCTGCCCCCTTCGCAAGACCAGTGGTTCAACTATGGCGGGGACAAGCTTTGGTTGTTGCCCGAAGGAGATGACGACGAACAACACTGGCGTGGGAATTCCGACTTGTTGGATGACGGGCCTTTTAGCTTTCGGAAGCTTTCGGATGGACAAGGGTGTGGAGCGGAACTGATTGGACCGCCTGACGCCCACACTGGAATCCAATTCTCACGGACGATCCGGCTGGAAAATGATTCGCCGCACATCGCTTTTCGTGCGTCCATGAAGAATGTGAGTGGCCACACAGTCGAGTGGTCAATGCAGTCGGTTTCGCAGTACGACACAGGCAGCACGACTGATCCATCACAAAGCAACCATCAGATTTGGGGATTTACTCCAGCGAATCGAGCCAGTGGGTACTTGAATCGCTATCACGTTCGCACTGGCCCCGCAGAAAACCCTGCCGCTACTGTGAGAGACGACGGCTTGTTTTCATTGCACTACTCCCACTTGGCGGCGGAGTTCTGGGTGGATTCACCTGATGGTTGGCTCGCGGTCGTCGATGGCGCCAGCCACTACGCCATGGTCGAGCGATTTCAATACGAAGAAGGGAAGACGTACCCCGGGAAAGCTGCTGTCATTTTCTGGACGAACGGCCCGAATCTGAGGTTTAGCGGCGACGGTGTGGCGTCTTTGAGCGATGGGTCCCCGGGCGCGTCGCCCTTTTACATGGAAGCGGAGATCAATAGCCCGATGTGCCACTTGCGTCCGGGAGAAGCCTGTCAGCTCGAAACCGATTGGTATCCGACGCGGGCAGACAGCGAATTTCGGGTGCTGACAGAAGCCGGCATCGTCACCCAGCCACTACGGGCAGTCAGTCTGGAGAATGGCAAGGTCAGGCTGTCAGGTTCCTTTGGAGTTTTCTTCTCAGGCAAACTCGTCGCGTATTTCTATAACGAGCACGGCTCAAACACTGGAACGTTGCGGCTAGCGGAAGTGGATCCCACAGATCTTGTCGTTCTGGATACTGAGACAGCGCCGCAAGGGAAGCCAACGCGAGTCTCCCTGCACCTGGAAGATCAGGGCGGGTTGGATCGAGGCGCGCTTCAGGAAGTTCCAATCCGAACTGGGAACATTCAGTGAAATGAAGATGCATCGTGCAAGGTTGTACGCGATTGTCGCCGTGCTATTTTGCGGACCAGTGATCGGCCAGCAACCGATCGGCCAGCAAAGTTCGGGGGTAACCGCGGTACGCGCGGAGGACCTGCTGGCGAGTCCGGTCGGCGCGAATTGGACCTCATATAACGGGGACTACACCGGACGCCGCTATAGCGCTTTACGAGAAATCACCACCGCAAATGTCCACCAACTGAGGGCCGCCTGGGTCTTTCATCCTGGGAACTCCCAGAACCTGGAAGCAACCCCAGTAGTAGTTCGAGGTGTAATGTTTGTGACCGCGGCCAACGATGTGTTCGCTTTGGATGCGCGGACCGGACGCCAACTGTGGCAATACCATCGGCCCGTGAGTTCCGGGTTGCTGGATGATGCTGCGGCGCACAAGAATCGCGGGGTCGGTGTGTGGCAGAATTCTGTCTTCGTCGAAACAGACGACGCACATCTGGTGTCTCTTGATGCGCGCTCTGGTGGCCTTTTGTGGGACGTGGAATATGCCGACAAGACCAAAGGCTACGGCGCAACCAGTGCCCCGTTGGTGGTGAAGGACCAAGTTATTGTGGGGACCTCGGGCGGAGACTCCGGCGTGAGGGGATTCGTGGCGGCCTATGATGCGGCGACCGGAAAGAAGAAATGGCAGCGGTGGACGATTCCCGGACCCCGAGAATTCGGCTCCTCCAGTTGGCCGGGCGATTCCTATCTACACGGCGGTGGTACCACTTGGATGCCCGGGACGTATGATCCGGAACTCAACACTATCTATTGGACCACCAGCAACGCTGCACCCGACTTTTTGGGCGATTCTCGGCCCGGCGACGATCTCTATACTGCTTGCGTCCTGGCACTCGACGGGGACACCGGTGAGCTGAAATGGTACTTTCAATTCACGCCCCACGACCTGTACGACTACGACGCGACAGAAACACCAGTGCTGATTGATATCACTGAGAACGGAACGATGCGGCACCTTTTACTGCAGGCCAACCGCAACGGCTATTTCTACGTTCTGGACCGGACCAGTGGCAAGTTCCTTCGTGCCACTCCGTTTGTTCAGAAGTTGAACTGGGCCAAAGGTGTAGATGCGTCGGGGCGGCCTATCCTCACCGGCCGAATTCCGACGCGCGAAGGCGCCTATGTCTGTCCGGGCATCGATGGGGCAACGAACTGGTTTTCGCCTTCCTACAGTCCGGATACCGGACTCTTTTACGTAGTTGCCATGGAAAGCTGTAATCTCTTTTTCGCAAAGGCCGACAGATTCGTACCCGGAGAGACGTTTTATAACACAGGTACGACTCGTCCACCGACGGAAAAATCACAGAAGATTTTGCTGGCACTTTCCCCTGCCGATGGGAAAGCTGTCTGGAACTACGCACAAGCAGGCTCGGGCCGGTCTTGGGGTGGGATATTAACCACTGCCAGTGGATTGCTTTTCTTCGGGGACGATAGCGAGTCCTTGGAGGCACTCGATGCAAGTACGGGCCGCGTATTCTGGCACTTCAACACAGGTCAAATAATGCGTGCATCACCGATGACCTATGCCGTGGATACCGCGCAGTATGTGGCGGTGGCGGCCGGGAGCGATGTGTTCAGTTTCTCGTTACCGCACTGAAGCGCAAAGGTCAAACCGCGCCACCGCGGTTCTTTCCGAAAATGAAAGGCACTTTCCTGATTCCGGCGACATAGGAATACAACGAAATGAAATCGCACGGAAAGGAAAGCGCCAAGTTCAACCGGCACACCCAACCGGATCGGGCTCGAACCGGATCCAGCGGATCTTCGTAGATTCCACCTCACTGGTTGACTTCTCATTTCTGGCTAACAAGCCCAGTGGCTACCTTCTCGGCTCATACCGCATCGCCACCGCCCCCGAGCTGAACTCCAGCCGGCTCACGAGCCTCAAGTCGATAGGCTTCGATAGCCCCGCGAACAATGTCGGCCCGTGGCCTGCTAGCCTGGGGTGCACCACGAACTCGTACTCATCAATCAATCCCAGCTCCGCCAACGCCAGCGGGAGCTTTACGCCTCCCACGAACAGCCCCTTACCCGACTCCCGCTTGAGCTGCTGAACCGCCGCCCCTAGATCCCCGCGCAAGAGCTCTGCATTCCAATCGACCCGGTCCAGGGTGCTCGACACGACGTACTTCTTTGCCGCGTCGATCGTCCGGGCGAAGGGTACCCCCCAATCGGCCATCCAATCAGGCCTCACTCCCGTCCGCGCCGCCTGCCGCCACGCTGCCTCCATCATTTCGTAAGTCACCCGGCCAAAGAGGAGGGCATCGGCTTGCTCGAGGTTCTCGATCGCGTGACGATGCAAGTCTTCGTCCGCGGGGATGGCGCGATGATCGCAGCACCCGTCCAATGTGACGTTGATGGAATACCGAAGGGGTCGCATTACGCAAGAGTACCGCCAATGGGGTAGACAGCAAAATTTCCGCGATCAGCTCGAAATAGTGCGGCTCTCCGGTTTTAACTCTCGCGATTATTTAGCCTGGACCTCACGTAAAAATGCCAAAGTCACGCTATTGAACTGTGCAGCGAGTTTTTTCATTGCGGCATTTTCGCGGATAACTTCGCCGGCCTCTCGACTGTGCAAAGCTATCTCTGCCGCGATTGAACGACCGAGAATTCGCTGATCGATATTGCCGAACGGCCCAGGCACGAGGCTTCCCAACCAACCGACCCACGCCGGCGTATGAGCGTTGCCTACAATGATGCCGGGGCGAAAGATGGCAAGGCGAGTAAAACCGATGTTGCGCACGGTGTCTTCCTTCATGCCCATTACGCGGACATATCGAAACCGGCTGCGAGCTGTGCTCCCTGCCGCAGAAAGTAGGCAAAACTGGGCGATTCCGGCGTCATGGCAGCCACGCGCAAATGCACCGACGACGCCGAGCTCAAGTCGTTGCAATTCTTCTTCGCTCCAACGCATCGATCCAGAACCGACACCCACACAGCTCACCGCGCTGACCGGACCTTGGCTCAAAACTCCGCGGGCAAGGGCGGCAGTGCGCTCGGCAAAGTCAGCAGCGCCGGTATCAAGAACGACGTTGCGTACCCGCGATCGTGCCGCAATGGGCTTTCTGGTGATCATCACCACTTCCCGGCATTCCGGAGTTGCTAGCAGCTCCGCGACCGCTGCACCACCGACTTGCCCACTACCACCGAGGACAATTGCGGCGAAATTCTGATTCATAAAGAGGACCTCTGCTTACGGAAGGATGCGACAGGCCCGTTCATCCTAAGAGGGAAGCATACTTGGTATAGATTCTAAACTGAGCCAATAAGGCATCTCTTCCTCAATTGGCGCTGTCAGGCTGATGCACTTATTGAGTGCCTTCAGGAGTCAGCGCAGACAATTAGTCCTCGGAAACGCCGTTCGGGGAAGTGACGACCGGGATTCCGGGACGCTCTGTCGTCTACTCTTCCACAATCCGATGATAATGTCCGGTGAGCCCCGGCTATTATTCTGAAACGTGACGGCAATGCCGAATACCCCTACCAAGACTCCGCTGCATACGGGCTTCCTCCGATCCTTCTTTCGGTGGCTTGTCATCGGCGTGGTGCTTCTTTGGTCGCTAGCCGCGCTGATCCTTGTGGCCGCCCGGTGGATCGACCCACCGACAACCGCAGTGCACATCCAGCGCCGCTTGCAAGCCTGGAGTCAAAACAGGTTGTACCGGGAACGCTACAAATTCATTCCACTCAGTCAGATCTCGCCCGATCTTCAGCACGCTGTAATCGCCGCCGAGGACGCGCACTTCTACCAGCACCATGGATTCGATTGGCATGAGATCCAAGTCGCCGCCGAAGAGCATATGGAAGGCGATCGCACACGCGGAGCCTCCACCATTACCCAGCAACTCGTAAAAAACCTGTTCTTCGGAACAGGTCGCTCTGTCCTCCGCAAGGGCGCAGAGGTCACGCTGGTACCGGTGGCCGAATTGGTCCTCGGCAAACGGCGCATTCTGGAGATATACCTCAACGTGGTCGAATGGGGCCCTGGTATTTATGGTGCAGAGCCGGCGTGTCGGTACTACGACGAAACCTCAGCCCGGAATATCGGCGGGCAACAGGCGGCACGGCTCGCCGCAATTCTGCCGGCTCCCCTGAAGCGACGACCCGAACGCATGAACAAGTACAGCGCTATCATCCTTGAGCGGATGAGCCAAATGGGTTGGTAATCGTGGCTAACATTTCAGGTGGGGCGGGAGTGAGAGGGAATTTTCCATCACTTGGAGGCGGGGTTAACATGCACAGGGGATGTCACAAAATTGGGACCAAGTATTGGGACTAACCTCAGTTGGTTTCCATTGGGGTCTCAGTGCTGAAGCAACGCCGAATCAATTAGGTTAGATTTGAGATCCCTTGCGTATCGCAGTGTCCCGAACCAGGTGCTCTGCCAGGCTGAGCCACTCACCGACTGACGGAATGCGTGACGGCCACCACGGGAACAACGTGGCGGCTCGAACTCACACAGTACACCATCCTGGGGTTTGGCGATTGGCTCGCCGGCTATGTTGTCCTGTCCCGAATATGCCGTCGTTTCGGGCGATGCTTTTGCAGGCGCTGGGTCAGGGACCATCGTGGTTCTGACGCCGCCATGCTGTAGCGTTCCTTGGTCCATCGGAACGCTAATTGATAGTGAAGAGATCGTTTCGCTGACGAGCCGTCCTGTCTTGCCCGCCAGCGGACGCAAGAAGGCTGCTACAATCTTGATCATCGACATCTCTTTGTCGCTATTAAAACGTTTCTATGCTGGCTTTTACTGCTGGAAGGCTGTTGACTCCGACCGACTCCGTTGAGCATCCTCTCCTGCTCGTCGATCACGGACACGTGCTCGAAATCTCCGCTCGCGGCAGCCGGCAGGTTCCCGCTGGAATTGCTGCGTCGGACTTCGGCGACGCCGTGATGGCGCCGGGTTACGTTGATCTTCACATTCATGGCAGTGCCGGATATGACGTCATGGATGATCGCGCCGAGGCGCTGCCGGCAATCGAGCACCTGCTCTCGCGGCATGGGGTCACGAGTTACTTCCCGACCACCGTTACCGCTCCGATGGATGCGACTCTGCGTGCCCTGGAACGACTGGCGGACGCGATCGAGAAGCGCGAGCGCGAAAATAACAATAATGAAGATGCCAAGCGCCGAGCCCTCCCGCTCGGAATCCATCTTGAGGGCCCATTCATCAGCCATGCGCGGCGCGGGGTGCACCCGCCGGAAAATCTGCTGGCTCCGACTCTGACCATGTTTGAGCGCTTCTGGCAAGCGGCGCGCGGCCGCATTCGCATGATGACCATTGCTCCCGAATTGGAGGGCGCGCCCGAGGTCATTGCCGAAGCGGCGCGGCGCGGGGTTTGCGTAAGCATGGGACATTCCGACGCCGATTTTGCGGCAGCCGAACGCGGAATCGCGGCGGGAGCGCGGCACGCCACGCATACCTTCAATGCCATGCGTCCGCTGAGTCATAATACGTTAGACAATCGCAGTCCCGGTATTTTGGGGGCTGTGCTTACGGATCATCGCGTGAGCGCCGACATCATCGCTGACGGCGTTCATCTCGATCCCGTCATCGTAAAGCTTTTTGCGAAGGCCAAAGGCCCCGAGCAAACCGTGCTCATCACGGACGCTACGTCTGCGGCCGGCATGCCAGATGGCCGCTATCGCCTGGGGTCTCTCGAAGTAGATGTTCGAGATGGCAAGTGCATGATGGACGGCAAGCTGGCCGGAAGCGTTTTGACCATGGATCGTGCCGTACGCAATCTGGCGCGTTTCGCGGAATGGGATTTGCCGCAGGCGGTGGCGGCTGCCAGCCGAAATCCCGCGCGCGCCGCGCGAATCGCGAATAAGGGTGTTCTCGCAGCGGGCGCCGACGCGGACTTCGTGGTCCTGAGCCCGGAAGGCAAAGTGCTGCGGACTTTTGTCGGCGGCTTGGAATGCTCCAGATGATGATCTGGAGCCTGAGTGAGGATACTGTCAAGGAGAGCAATGGCTGAAACGCGCAAATTCCCACATCATCTGATTCGAGAAATCTTCGAGCAGCCCGACGCCCTGCGGCGAGCCATTGCGCCTCGCGTCTCGCTGGCCGACGGACGAGTCAACCTGGACGAGATTCACATCTCGCACGAGGAACTGCGCGCCGTGCGGCGGATTAACATCGTGGCTTCGGGCACCAGCCGTCATGCGGGAATGACGGGGCAGTTCATGATGCAGGAACTGGCCGGCGTGCCCGTCGATGTGGACTACGCCAGCGAGTTCGAATACCGCGACCCGGTCATCGGGCGGGGCGAACTCAGTATCTTTATTACGCAGTCGGGAGAAACCGCCGACACCACCGCATCGCAACGCGAAGCCCGGCAGAAGGGATCGCGCACCATCGCCATCTCGAATGTCGAAGGCTCGACGATTGCCCGTGAAGCGGACGGTTTCATCTATACCCACGCTGGGCCGGAGATCAGCATCGCCTCCACCAAGGCATTCACCGCGCAGATGGCGTGCTTGTTCCTGTTCGCCCTGTACCTCGGCGAAATCAAGGAGAAGGTTTCGAAGGAGCTGGCCCAGCGCTGCATCGGCGAACTTCTTGCCCTGCCGCAAAAGATCGAAGCGCTTTTGGCGGCGTCCGACCAAGTGGAGAAACTGGCTGAGCTTTACTATCGCGTGGACGATTTCATGTTTCTCGGACGCGCCATCCATTACCCGATCGCGATGGATGGAGCTCTCAAGCTCAAAGAAGTTTCCTACGTTCATGCCGAAGGCTATCCCACCGGAGAAGCCAAGCACGGGCCAAACGCGCTGATCGATTTCCGCTTGCCGCTGGTCATGATCGCCACCTGCGACCCGACCGATACCGGCTCCGTGTTGCGCTACGACCAGAACATCAGCAACATGGAAGGGTTCAAGAAGCAAGGTGCGACGTTGATCGCGCTGGCGACGGAAGGAGACACGACCATTCCTCAGTTGGCGGATCACACCGTCTTTATTCCCGCGGCGCCGGAATTGCTTTCGCCGATTCTCGAGATCGTTCCTTTACAGCTGTTCGCCTATTATGTCGCCGCCAAGCGTGGCCTCAATGTGGACCATCCGCGGAATCTGGTGAAATCGGTGACGCTGGAGTAAACAGTCGATGGTCGTCGGTCGTTAGTCGTTTGGCCAAGAAGCTCGCGAACGACCATCGACCGACCAACGACCGCTCTCCCCAGCAAAATTCCTCCCGATTGCTTATGATAGTAAATTGCATTTTCTTCCGTGGGGGCAGTGTGGCTGAGACGCAACCGACAAACGGCATCGAAGTATTGGAAACGCGCGAGTGGCTGGACTCCCTCGATTATGTCCTGTCCCGTGGAGGAGCGGACCGTGCGGGACGGCTCTTGCAGCAACTGGCGCTGCACGCTCGGCGCGAGGCTGGGATCAACCTGCCGTTCTCGGCGACCACTCCCTACCAGAACACGATCCCTTCCCGCCAGCAGCCGCCATTCCCTGGCAGTCAGGAAATGGAGCGCCGCATCAAGAGCCTGGTGCGCTGGAACGCCATGGCGATGGTCGTCCGCGCCAATAAGCTTCAAGAAGGCATCGGCGGACACATTTCCACATTCGCGTCGGCAGCCACGCTCTACGAAGTGGCGTTCAATCACTTTTTTCATGCCTCCACCGAATCCGGCGACCGCGATGTCGTCTATTTCCAGGGACACGCCGCACCCGGCATCTACTCGCGCGCCTACCTAGAAGGCCGCATCCCCAAAGAGAAATTAGAGAACTTCCGCCGGGAGTTGAAAGAGGGTGGCGGACTCTCGTCCTATCCGCATCCCTGGCTCATGCCTGAGTTCTGGGAGTTTCCCACCGTGTCGATGGGACTCGGCCCGATTCAGGCGATCTATCACGCGCGCTTCATCAAGTATCTCGAAAATCGCGGACTGAAAACTTCCACCGGCGGCAAAGTCTGGGCGTTCCTGGGCGATGGCGAAATGGACGAACCGGAATCGCTCGGCTCGATCACGCTGGCCTCGCGCGAAAGACTCGACAACCTGATCTTCGTGGTGAACTGCAACCTGCAGCGACTCGACGGCCCGGTGCGCGGCAACGGAAAAATCATTCAGGAACTGGAAGC
>Ga0182030_10013857_pt1 | contig 15997 bp, 15 predicted proteins | sample 812S3MmetaG_FD_121299 | JGI IMG/M metagenome (GOLD analysis project Ga0182030, IMG submission 121299) | Permafrost microbial communities from Stordalen Mire, Sweden - 812S3M metaG (Illumina Assembly) | ecosystem: Environmental > Terrestrial > Soil > Wetlands > Permafrost | place: Sweden...
TACTAAAGAAGTAGATAATAATTCCTAGATTTCTAATTCTAATTGCTTTTTAAAGATACTAGAAATTGAAATAGCTAATATATACTTATTATAAATATTTTAAAATATAGAATACCTTTTCTTTTTATGAACTAGTATATAATAATATAGTAATCTACTATACTATTCTATTGAATTAGTATTTTGTTTTTATAAAAAGAATAAGTTTGATTTAGATTACCTAAATATTTTAGTATTAAATCTATTATTACTTAACTACTAAATAATATAATTGAATTACTATTTACTAAGGTTTTTCTAGTAGTATTAATATTAAGAAAATAAGAGAGAAAAAAATGCTTTTTGCTAGCAAAAGTATATAGGATCTTGTTCTAATAATTAAAAACTACTAGATATAATTTTAAAATATATTGCTATTATGTGGAGATATACAATTTCTAGAATAAGACTATATTACTACTATTTATGTTAAGTACTATCTATAGATGTAATAATTAGTAAGCGCCACGTGCCGCGCTATCTGCTAGCTAGCTATTGTGACACAATAACTCCTATAACATCCTGAAATGGGTAAGTAACAGCTTCATTTCCCCCAACCATGGGGCATTTCCTGACTTCTACAGATTATCTCAAATGCTAACCAGTTGTGCATAGATCCAATCAAAATTCTCATTTGTGGATCCAATGCAGGTGCAAATATCGTACCTTCCCCCCATCTCAATATTTCATCCGGGTCTAAATTAACGTATTTGAAGACAGCCGCAGTATTCCTTCGCGCACGAGAAAGAAGGACTCAAAGGTATCAAAGCCCAAATGCTCAATATCTCGGCTCTCTGCTATCCAAAGCATTTTCCAAGTGAGAAATATGAGCTTTTGAGTAGGGAGCAGAATAAAGATTCGCCGACGATAAATCGGGAGAGGATGACCTGGTTCTGGAGTAAGTTCTTCTAAATGATTTCTTTTTAAAGAAGAAAAAAGTGGAATTCGGGCTGACCGAATTGGTTGCGTTCAGATCAGTATTTATTGAAAGGAGAGAACGATGTGTAAGCCAATCCGCTGCTTGCCTCAGATTTTGCGGGGCTGCCGCCGAGTTGCAAATTCTCTCTTTACTTGTCGTTTTGAAATGTTTGTTAAACTTACATTTCTTCTATTGGTTCAATTAGCCGGACTAGATCCACTAAGAGATGGAAGAATTGCATCCGCGGGAGCTTTGAAAGCTGCGGAGTTAGTCAATTCCTCTCTTGATCGTCTATGGCATTGTGTACCTACAACTCTAAAGGTTCACGAAGGAGCGCCGCTTGGATCCATAAATATCATGGCTTTGCAGGCAACGACTAACTATTACAAAAATGTTGTGGACTAGGTAAATGGGCCAGATTTAAGTACATAGCACTACAGAGCTGTCAATAGAACTGTCAACAGGAATTGCGTTTCCTCTCAGCGAATGCTAAAGGCTTAAACTTTAGCGACCTACTCGAGTTTAGCGGTCAACCGATAATGTGCCCTATAAGCCCGCTGAAAATTACAGGGAGTTATAGGGCGGTGACCACCAAAAACTCAGGAGTATCGGTTGACCAGGAAACTCTAGTATGCCCCGATCCTTAGTGGCTATGGCTCTGTAAATGAGCTACTGGATACGCCGAAATCATTAAAATTCTAGCGACTCACGCCATAAATTAACGAGCTAGCACTCTCCTGGGAACCGGGGAACGAGCCATTACATTTCAGAGTTCGACTGAGTTTTCTGTTGTCAAATAATTAAATCATAATTACAATTTGTACTATTTAATCTCAATTCTGACTGAATTTAAAGTAGAATCAGATCAAATTTGAACCTCCTTACTTGCTCGACATGTACGTCATCCAGCGCCTTTTCATTCTTCACCATTTGTTCAAGCAATTGGAAGTTCTGTGATTCTTTATAATACCATTTGTCTTATAAAAAGTTTCTCGAACGCAATATTAATCCCCATATATATACATAGGTGAAGGATTCCGAGTGGCGGCGATCTTCTATCTTCAAATAAGTGACTAGAGAAATAATTTTGCATACCACTTGAAGGCAATTAATCGTGTACTCGATCATCCGGTGAATGGGTTTGAAAACTAGCTTTGTGCAATATTTCAAGAGAATGGGTGCGATATGATGTGCAGCTCGGCTCAAGGAGAAGTCATCACACTGACCTAACACCTTTTCAAAACCGATCATGGTCAATCAACCAGGCCATAAGACCATAACTCAATTGTCGAGTCTGGTTTTGAAAAATTCCTCTTGGAAGATGGCCCTTTATAAACTCAATTCAGGGGCTCGCTTCAGCTCCGAAATGCAATCTCACGCATCTATCGAACCACAAATCATACGACATGATCCGATTCCCCCAGCACCCAAAAATAACGACAAGAATCAATCCGATGACCATCATTCTCGCTCCTCCCTACTTTCTACCACTACTAGCACCGCCGAAATCCAGTACAGAATGCCGATGATGCAAGTCCACTCGCCTCCTCATAACCCGGCCATGAGCATCAGCCCAGTCGGCTCACGAGGACGAATCACCAAACCTGCCCAAACCAAGAAATCCAAAACAAAGAGACGAGAATCCGTGACCACGAAATCAACTCCATATACGCCACAAACCTACCCCCCAGAAACCACTCTCAACTTCCCCACAACTCAAGACTGGGATCCCTCACTCCTCGTAGCAGGTACACGCAAAATAGTCTTTGGTCAAGATTTTGATATCAGAGAGTCAGTAACACCCCTTCCCTCACCCTACCCAAAATCTATCCTATTAAAGAGATCCTTCTAGCTCACACATCCTCACTCTCCTCTCCACCGGCCCCGCCCTCTGCAACTCACTCCAACACTTCTCATTCTCATCCGGCCCCTCCGTAACCAACACGCCCATCAGCAAACTCGCAAAATCATGTCTGAATCTCACACATGTGAGTTTGGAGGGAGCGAGGAAAGTATCTGATGTAGCGGTATTGGCACTGCTGAAGAATTGTGGGAGTTTGAGGTTTTTGAGTGTTAAGGCGTCTGGGGTCACATGTGGGGTTTTGGAGAAGATGGGGGAGGATAGGGGTTTAGGGAGGGGGTTGGAGGTTTTGGCGCTTGATGATGTGGAAGGGGATTGGGAAGATATGGTGAGGGAGGTGAGAAGGGCAAGGAAGAGATTGGTTGTTGTGGTTAGCTAGATGAAACATGAGGCTGCTTTTCAGGTAAGACGAACACAGCTTGATTGTTGCCTTGAATTTCGGGTTTTTGCGTGAGGTGAAGCATGATTGAGGAAGTGTGATTCGTCAATGGAGTTGTATGACAGGGATCGGATTGAGATGCCTGCACAATACCTGGTCAGATCGCGTCAACCTGATATGCTGTCGCACCTGCTCCTTTCTTTTCTACACCTTATTTTCTAATCTATATGACATCTGTCACTTCGATACAAATACTCAGAATTGCCGTCCCCGTCTGTTCATAGCTTTTGCGTTATGAGGTTCTAAGTTCCATCACCGTCAGTTCACCCACAACGGCCTGCAGCCTCGTCCAAGATGCCACGGCCACGGCTCCCTTGGACATCATCCAGGAGAAGAAAGCTTGTCCGTTTATATACTCTAACGAACTTGAGTAAACTGGAGATCATAGCTCTCTTAGAAGAAGAAAATTCCATCCGAAGTGAGAATGACGTCCCATCGTCGTTTGAGAGCCAGAATTGACAATATTGTTTGTTCCAGGGAAAGAAATGTCAATGATGTATTGCAGTCATTGTTTTCCAAAGGATATCGGAGATATCGCCCTGGAGATCAACGCACTATGCGAGCACGATTCGATGCGCTTCGTTGCTGCAAAAAGAGACGCATCTCAAACCGTAGAAAGACAATGTCCCATATATCAGAAGTTAAATCAATGAGTGGCAAGTCTGAATTGAACCCTTCGAACCCAAAGCCGGAACAGCCACACATTCTCGATGTTGCCTTCCGTAATTATGCAGATCCAGTCAGAGTATAGTCACTCCGAGTGTGTAATATGTGACAATCCGACTGGGAACGAACTCCCCTCGGGAAGGCTCGGTATTTTTTCTTGCGGACACGTATGCCACAAAAGGTGCTTGATCCTAGAAAGAGGGATTCCGGATTCTTCTGCTCCAGAACCGCAATATCTTGGGAAATGTTGTCCTCGGTGCGCTGGAGCAAAAGGGATCGATCTAAAGAGACTTTTGGATTTTCGTCGGGTACCATTACTGCGATATGGCCGAAAGATGCTCGATGAAGACCATTATGTGACTAATAACTCTGGAAAGGAGGGAAGCACATCCATGACAGCTTTCGGCGCTGCTTCATTTGACTCCACACAAACAGCACTCAAATCGCACGCGCTGAATCCCAAGGCACAACCTTTTAATGAAAGCCTGGACGTTTCTGCACTCAGCCTTCGCAGCTTCAGAATACGTGGTTTGGATTCACCTTTCTCTCTGACTAGCTATGTGGAGTCCGTGATAGGGTTTTCTTCGACCCAATCATCTGGGACGCGAACAGACTGGAGATCGAGCTGGATGTCAGTCGCAAGTACCAGTCGTTCGTACACGTCGCAGTCATCTGGCCCCGCTGTTGACCCAAATGAAAATTTGCTAGAACCGTCATCGACGCTGGTTAAGAACAGAAGTTTTGAAAAAGAAATGACCATTGAGAAAAGTCAGGCCAAAGAATCCAACGTCATAAGTCGCGACTTGAGTGGCGGCAGTCAAAACTCCCTGTTCAAGAGAATGGCCGCAATTCTCAAAAAGGATGAATTTAGAAAGGATGAATTGAGAAAGGATGAATTAGATGTATGGAAGTTGATGATTGATGAGACACAACTTCGACCAGCAGAACGGCCTACTTATTCTGTCTCGTCCCTCACACAGAGGAGTTGTTGTGACTTCATCCGATTTCCATGCAATTTATGTGGTTTCGACGAACCGCATTACTGGGCTCGACTCCCAAATTCATGGGCTGTAAATATTCCAGGACTGGTGTCAATGTCCAAGTGTGATTTCTTTGGCAACACGGCTTTCCATCACGCTGCAGCGTGCGGAATAGCTCGCCTGGAACAAAATGGAATGATAGCAATGTTGTCTCTAGACAATGCGAGGGCAAGGAACTCATCGGGGGAGACTTTCTTGCATGTCTTGGAACTTCATAAATTTGACGGTTCGGAGAGTACGGGTTATGAGCGAGGTCAAAACTTCCTGAAATTGTTGGATAGACTTGATATTATCAACTTCCCTTTCAATCTGCGCGACTTTCACGGCCGGACCATATGCCAAAGATTATTTCAAAAAGATCCTCTATTACTTTTCAGCGAAGAGGCGTTTCACTGCATGCTGAAGACACTGCAATGCGATCTTGATGCTGCAGATAATTTCGGGGAAAGGCTGCAATTAGAGAAAATACCAGATCTTCTCTTAGTTGGTAACCACGCGAAGCTCTTGGATCGATATCGTAAGCAAAATTTCAGAGCCATGGGTGATATTCAAATGGTGAGCTTTCGCCAGCGTCTGGAGTCCGTTGGTTGGAAGTCGGAACCGTTTCTCGAGTACGTCAGGAGATCAAGCCTACTTGACTGGATCGATGTCCATGGTGACACTCCCCTTCTGACGATACTGAAGAAATTACCCACTGGAATTAACGATATAGATTTGACAAAGTGCGTAATAAATTTCCTCGCCGCTGGAGTCGATGTCAACATGAGAGACCGCAGAGGGAATACAGCACTCGCTATCGCTGTTGTGCGAGGGGTAAGACCGGTGGCGGAGGCGCTTCTAAATAAGGGAGCGATGCCTAACAGCAGAAATTACGCTGGTCATGGGATCATTATCCTAGCTCTAGCGCGGACCAGATGGGCAAAGAAACGTAGGGGAAAGACAAAGCTTTTCGCGGCTATCATGTCTTGTGTGATGCTTCTCATTGATGTTGGAGCAAAATCCGAACCGAGCGAAAGAGACGAGTGGCTGAGTCAAGAAACGGTAGCCAGTCTTCGCAAAAAAGGTGCTGGGCAATTGGAAGCGTCGTGGAAGCATAACTCGGGTTGGGATCTCTCCGGGGCTACTAAGTATAGCCACAGCTCTCTTTCTCCCGGCTTTACACCTGTAGATACACAATCGTCGCCCACTACAGGAGACAAAAGCGGTCGAGAAACGCCCGATTACTTTGGCCGAGGAGCACGATATAAATCACCATCACAGCCATTCTCAGCACTGAGAGTTCCGGTGGACGAAGAAACTTGGATCTGATCCGCGACTCGAGCATAAGCTGCGCCTCGATATCACGCCGGCGTGGACCTGAAATGCGAATGAAACATTGAAGAAGGGAAGGCTACAACTTTGAACCAGCACTCTCAAGCTCCGCAACCAATACTCCTTCACCGACATCATCTCCTTCCTCTCCCTCATACACCCATCCCACTCTCCCTCGTTTACCCGCTCTGATCTCCAACTCCATCTTCATCTGCCTGACAACCGCCACTACATCACCCTTCTGTATCTCATCACCCTCATCTACTAACAATTCTATCAGCTTCCCCGCAAATGGAATGGTGATATGATTGCCATTCCCAGGATCCCCCCGACGATGCGTTGCAGCGTTAGAAATAGATCCAAATGATGCGGTGGTACTGGCGAGTGTCATGAGATAGGATGTTGCTGGTATAGAAGGCGTGGTGTAAGTTATCTGGGCAGTGAGCGAGGTAGGAAATTCATTACGGAGGACGCGAGTCAGCTGAAGGTGGCTGGGCTTTGGTTTTGCTGCTTCGGAATCTTTTGAGTTCTCTGGAGTGAGGGAGATAGACCATGCATCGCCTTTCCGGAAGAGTACGTTTGATGCAGCAGCCACAGATGTGTTGGCTGCGTTTGAAGGGGCGAAAGGCCCAAATTTCTGCGTTGATTTTGCTGATATTTGCTTGCCGGAATCAAGGACGGAAGGAAGACTGGCTTCTAACCACTGAGTGTCACAAGCTTGGCGTGCGAAGTCTTCACTTGCAACAATACCTCGAAGAACTTCCAGGCTTGTTTTCACACCTTCGATATAAGTATCAGCTAAAGCACATTTTGCTTTTCGGACCACATCGTCCCAGGTCGGTGCTGTGACGATGATCTTGGCGATCAGGCTGTCAAAATCTGTTCCGACAACAGTGGCCTGCGAAGGGAGGAGATGGGTGTCAACTCGAATGCCGTTTCCTGCCGGGAACTTGAAAGAGCTAATCTTTCCAACACTCAATGCCCAAACGTGGGAAACGTCTTCGGCTGTAACTCGAAGCTGTAAGGAGCATATTGGGGGAGGGGTCTCTGGGTTTTCTGGGAGATTTGAGAGCGAGAGAGAAGAGAATGAATGTCCTTGCGCAAGTAGAAGCTGCATTTTGACAAGATCGATTCCCATCGCGATAGATTCCGTAATAGTATGTTCCACTTGAAGACGAGGATTTACTTCCAAGAAATAAAACTCCGGTGGTGATGGTCGAACAAGAAATTCGAACGTCCCTAATGACGAATAGTTGACCTTCTTTGCCATCTTTAACGCTGCATTAATAACCTGTGCCACCAATTTCCGATCCAGTACCGAACTTGGGGCGAATTCCACTACTTTTTGAAACCGTCTTTGAATACTGCACTCTCGTTCCCAGAGATGTCTCACATTTCCCTTCCCGTCCCCAATAATTTGCACCTCAACATGCCTATACCCATTAATCGCAGCCTTTTCTGCAAATGCCTTCCCACTCGGGCTCTCTTGCAATACTCTCTTTGCCAATGAGGCCAAATCCTCCTCCTTCCTCACAATCCTAATTCCTCGACCTCCACCTCCGTCTACAGCTTTGATAATGATTGGATAACCAACAATAGATGCAAACTTTTGTAATTCAGCGACCTCGCTAGTAGGAGTTTGCAAAGCTGGTAAGACGGGGACCTGGCATTCTTCTGCTAAGATTCTGGCTTGTAATTTGTCTCCAGTTCGAGAAAGAATGTCTGGTCCGGGGCCGATTACCAGAGCATCTGCTTCTTCCCACATTCGACGAGCAAAATCCGATGATTCTGAAAGAAATCCATATCCTGGATGAATTGAATCGATCTTGTACTTTTTGACAAGATTGACGAGTTCTGAGATATCTAAGTATGAGGCTGGGGAAGTGACCTGGATGGAATGGGATGAATGAAGTGTATGTGACGCGTCATTTGAAGTGTAGATTGAACATGTTTCAATATCTAGTTCTCTAGCTGTGGATATAATTCGAGTGGCTATTTCTCCTCTACCTCGAGATCAGAATAGACTCTAGGTCAGAAGAGAGAACGGGAGTCGTACCTGTTTGCAACAAGAAGGCGCTTGATAGGTCTTTGTGGTGGATGGGACATTTTCAATTATGACAATTAAGTATTAAGAGAAATTCAGAGATATTCGATTACAGAGGTAGGTCTAGATGCAATATATATAATAATAATAAAATGTGAGGATTCTCTCAAAGTACCGTGTGGGTTTCAAGAGCCCGGCTCCTTGACTCGAGGTGCCGACCCCACCAAAACATGGGGAGCCGAGGTTCCCCAACCTGACAAGCTCAAGCTCTGAAAATGTCTCGAACAACGCCAACAATCACTTTCCTTCCTCTCCTTTTTCCAATTCCTTCAATTCTTGTACATATTCATAATGCCCCCCTTCAATTCCTCCAAACAATCCACCACAAACCCCAACCCCTCCCAACGCCTCTCCCAACTCTCCAACCACATATCTCCCAAAAAGCCCCGCCGCACCTCAAAATCCAAAGATGACCTCCCAGCCGATTACTCCGACATCCTCTCCACCCTCAATTCCCTCCGCACCATAGCCAGCACACCCGACCCCGCAAACAAAGGTTACGTCCGCCAAAAACAAGCAGGCAAACTCTGGGTCCGGGAACGAGTCCTCGCTCTCCTCGACTCAGGTAGCTTCCACGAAGTAGGTTCTGTGTCCGGAACAGTACAATGGAAGAAATTGGCTGGAACAAAGGAAGAACCAATTTCTTATATCCCGTCGAATAATGTACAAGGATTTGGCACGTTGAGAGGGAGGAAAATTGTGTTTACGGCGGATGATTTTTCGATAAGGGCAGGACATGCAGATGGGGCATTGATGGAGAAGACGATTTATATGGAGAAACTGGCTATTGCGTTGAGACTACCGATTGTGAAACTGGTGGATGGGAGTTCGGGGGGCGGGAGCGTGACGACGATTAAAACAGCGGGGTTTTCGTATATACCGCCTATGCCGTCCTTTACATACGTGGTTCAGCAATTGAATATGGGTATTCCGAATTTAGGAGCAGTATTAGGACCGGCGATTGGGTTAGGTGCTGCGAGAGTGGTAGCTTGTCATTTCTCGGTCATGGCTGCGGATGTGGGAGCTCTTTTTAACGCGGGTCCGAAGGTGGTGGCAGGTGCTACTTTTGAGGAGGGTTTAAGCTTTACAGATTTGGGAGGCCCAAGTATGCATTGTACGAATGGGACGATTGATAATCTTGCTGCGAATGAGCAGGAATGTTTTGAGCAGTTACGGACGGTGCTAAGCTATTTACCAAATTGGGGAGGGTCTTTGCCTCCGAATTATTGCTTCCGAGGACCCAGCAGAGAGGAAATGCGAGGAACTTCGGACTATAATTCCTAGGAGGAAAGCTCGAATGTATGATCCAAGAAAGATCATTACGGTAACAGTGGATGGAGGCAGCTGGTTCGAGATTGGTGCTCTTTGGGGAACAACTGCTATAGTTGGTCTTGCTCGACTGGCGGGACGGCCTGTTGGAATTATATCATTGAACTGCGAAGTCAATGCCGGAGCACTTGATGCCGCTGGAAGCCAAAAAATTACTCGTCATCTCAAATTCTGCGACATTTTCAATATTCCAGTTGTTCAATTTGTTGACGTGCCAGGATACGCTATTGGAACAAACGCGGAGCGTTCGGCAACTATGAGGCATGGAGTGGCTTTAGCATCGACATATTACTCTACGACAATGCCCGTTTTTAGCGTGATTACTCGCAGAGTCTATGGCGTTGCAGGTGGCATTATGCTAGATTGCCGAGATCCTAGAATGAGAGTCGCGTGGCCAAGCGGTGAATGGGGAAGTCTACCATTGGATGGGGGTATTGAGGTTGGCCATGCCGCAGAACTTAAAGCTTTGGAGCCTGAGAAACGAAAGGAGAGGTATAAAGAGCTGGAAGAGGAGTACACTCGACTCATGAATCCGGTGCGGACAGCGAATGCCTTTGGTGTGGAGGAGATCATTGATCCAGCTATAACAAGGCAGGTTGTTTGTGAATGGATCAAGCATGTGTAAGTCTCCGTAGCTGGGATTGTTGAATTAGGATGCTAATATTGTGTAGGTATGAAGAGCTTCTCCCAACACGGCTGCTTGATCGAGCGAATGGCAACATACATCCGGTGTTCTACTGACTGAAGATCCGATGATTTACCCAGAGCGAAGTTGAAGCCACAGCTCGACTGTGACCCCAATGGGCTTCTCAAAGCAATGCTGACCCTCTCGATCGACGGGTCGTTCAAGCGAGCTTGAGACCCCTTACACCAAACTTAGCGACCAAAAATCTGGAATTAAGGATCTTTAATCCTAATCAAGATCTCCTGATTAGACGGGCATCTTCAGCACTATATGAATAAGGTATATCCAAACTATCACGATCTAACGAAACCGATTGAAGGCTTCTCGGGTTCACGTCGACTCAGAGCGATACTTTACCTATATATATGATCACGTGTCAGATACGACTGAGGTATTATCCGCTCGCTGAAAACCGCGGGACGTCTAGGCTATGTTCAAGATGTGAAACGGAAAGATACTGAATGATGCAATATCGAACATCTACTATTGAATGGAAACCGTAGCTAACATGGACACCGCATATCAAGAGTGTAAATCTATTGAATGATATATCACCATGTCAAGGCTTTTGCCACATGAATGATTTCTGAACCCAGGTTTCTCCTCCTTTTCCTCCAAGTTCTTCAGCAAATACGCTTGTCTACCAGTCCATTGTCAATCAACCTTCTTGATGTTTCACAACTTCTGGGGACTTGCTAATCTCATTGGTTCTTCCTACTCGATTGATGTTGGAGGTGTTACGGAAACCAGCTAACTAGTTCCCTATCCCAATTTGAAATGTTTATTCATAGCCAACCAATAGATACCCAGAATTATAAGATGCCAACTTTTCCCTATTATTACCTATTTGGTACCTGAAGCAGGGGGGCTGGCATACGTCACTCAAATTAAGCGAAGCCAAGGCTGAGTCTTCTATTGCGTTCCAGGATCGCATGATAACTTGCTTGTTACAAAATAATCTCCAAGCATACGATTTCTTCTCCATCTACAAAAATTCAATCAATTCAATCACATAGAAAGACGTTTATCATAAACAATATCAAGACAAATCCATACAGATCAATACACATACGATACAGAAATCATGGGCGTCGCATCTGCAGTTATCTTGGTGGTTGTCACCATTTTGCGTGAGCATTCCATTTTTTGAATCTGGGAATGGGAAACTGATGAGTGAACAGTTCCTCCAGTCGGTGTTTGGATGGTAGCAGGATGTGGAGCTGATCTCCTCATCAACATTTGCTTGACGCTTCTTGGGTACGTTCAAACTGCCCATTCCCATTGCATGTCCCTGTGCACTGTCAACAACCTCTCCTCTCTACAACACAGTGGCAAATCTATCCAAGGCAGCTACTAACAAAATCGCAGATACATCCCAGGCCACATCCACGCTTTCTACCTCGAATACGTCTACTACGATCGCAAGGAGCAGGCACGTGAGGGCCGATTCACTGCCGCTCGTGCACCAGGTGTTTACAGTGAGAGAGTACAATCTGGTGGTCAGGGATATGGAACGATCGTTCAACCGACCCACTAAACTCCTTCCGAATACCTTGAGCATGTATTACTTTCGAGTGGTGGCATGATGTTAAGGATGGGCGTGGCAACAAGCAGCGTTTGATATTCGGGATTAGGATCAAAGGGATACCACTTTGCAATTCGGCAGCGATCTGACACATCTGGGAAGGCAATGGGATAATGAATGAAAATGGATACTGATACCGATTTGCTTTTTCTGTTTTAAGCGCAAGGGAATAGCTGCAAAACATGTTTCGGTTGCGAATTTTCCTTTTGGTGTAACAAGCTTAATTTTGAGACAATGAGAACACAGCAATAAACTTGTTATGACCCAATTGATCTGATATTCCTCCTTGTGTGATTCTTCATCTAGTATTATGTTTCATCAGAAGCTCTCAGACAGCTTCAGCCACAATTACCCCACACTACGCTAAATCCATCGCTAGGTAGTCAGCACATCGAGGCTGAAGGAAGCGCAGTCGCGACGTGTTTAAAAGTAAAGTCCACATCTCACTTTGCGACAACCGCCCTCCCAACCTCACCACGCCTCAATTCCCTCCCCCGAACACTCAATCTCATGTCATAGCACTCCGTAACTCACGACAATCTACCATTCTCTGCCTAAGACGGGCCACGAAGCAACAATGCATTCAACCATCGTCCGCGCCCAAAATGTCTTCGGCTTCTTCACAACCGTCTGTTTCGTTGTAGCAGCCTTGATCGCTGCGTCGGATTATATATCACCACGAACGCCGTCTGCTACTTTGACTGTGAAGGATGTTCAGGTGTATGTCCTCCCCCGTGCATTCCCCTCCTCTCAGCTATCCCCAACACATCCAATCCCTCCAACCAACCACTCAATGCTAATCAAGACATGCCAACAGCGTCCGCGGAAGACCGCACTACTACTCCACAAAAAAAGAAGAATACGCACATATCAAATTCTCCCTGACCACCGACCTCTCCTCCCTCTTCACCTGGAACACCAAACAAGTATTCGTCTGGGTCTCCGCCTCGTGGCCCTCCACCGACCCCTCCTCCACCCAAAACACCACAAACGAAGCCGTGATCTGGGATACGATTATCACGAATCCAAGCGCCGACCATTTACAGAATATCGGGCCTGCCGCTATGCGCAAACTCCTCAAATCCTCCAAAGGCAAATCCATCGACCCCTCCCGCGGAAAACTCACGCTTAAAAATCAAAAACCAAAATACCAAATCACCTCCCCGTCGGGAAAACTCGCGGAAACAAAAGATGTGCAATTAAAACTCCATTATAATGTACAGCCATGGGTCGGGATACTGGCGTGGACGCCGCAGGTGGAATTCTTGGGGTGGAAGAAGGCGAAGGGGGGAGTGAGTAGCCTGTTTGAGTTGCCAGGGTTGAAGGTTAAGAAGGATGGGGACCAGAAGAAGGTGCCTTCGTGAGTGGGGATGGGTTTGCGTGGGGAGCGGATGCATGACGCGCCATTAGAGAAATAGTCGCATGAGGTTGCCGATTGTAAAATTGCGGGCTATGGACATAGAGATTCTGGAATTCGCTGTATGGTGTTAGATGGTGCAAAAATGGAATATAGGTTACATCCAATAGTCTTGCCTGAATTTTCGCACAAAGATCATTTGTCCTTAAGATTTTGAGTTAGGAAATACGGGCATCTTTGCAAGCACCCGCCTGCTTCACGAGTCCAAGTCATTCATGCATTAAATGATAGCGTCCGTTAATCTATATACAGACCCGCAGAAACTCGACTGCCCAGCATTGAAAAGAAATACTATGCCGAGACGAATCCATAATTAAACACATCCTGTCAAACATCGTGTTCAGGACCAGCCGGATACAATGCGAGGTGTACCTAAGGAAAACAGACCCATTAACGACAGTCACACCGATTTATCACTTAATATTATCATCTTGTTTCTCGTCCTCAGCCACCATGCTTCTTTCCTTTCCCAATTTGATTGGTCCGTCTCATTGAGGAGAAAGCTCAACGTCCTCTTGAGCTCTGCTTCCCATTCTAGAACCCGTCTTGCTCGCCCCGTCGGAAACGTCAGATGCCTTCTCCTTCATATTCTTTCCCGAGCAATCCAGTGGTAACCTAAAGAAAGCACACAAATGTTGCTGCCAAGGAGAATTCTGGCCAAAAAGTGGTTCCAAAAATCCATGAACATCTCGTGTAGGGAATCTTTTGCGTCCGTCAGCAAATCTCGTTTTGCCGACATCACTCCAAGTTGAAGACATCCCAGAATCTCGTTCACTGTCGACCGACCTTTCATTCGTACTTATGATCGAGGAAACGTCACCCGATGTGACAGAACGTTCATAATCTTCATGCTCCTCCTGAGCAGACTTCCCATGTGAGAATAATGTAGAAGCAACGTCATTCCAAGAAATCGACGACGACTCAGGGTCTTCATCATCTTCGGGATCTCCCTCATCTTCGAGATTTCCATCAACCGCAGGAGTTCCATCAACTTTGATAAGCTTCCCACCCGTACTGAAAGCCAATGGGGCGAAAGGATTTACACCACGATCAATAGGGTCCTCAGGATCTTGTCGCTCCTGGACAGACTTGCCGTCATTGGACATAACTAACGGGACGAAAGAAACTACAATTCGATTGATAGAGTCCGTAGGATCTTGACCTTGTCTTTCTTCGACAAATTTTTCATCGTTGTTTAGAGCCAGGGAGGCTAAAGAAGATACGACATCCATCACAAGCGAGCCAGAATCTTGCCTTTGTTTGACAGGGCTCCCACCCGAGGCTATATTCCAATTATTCACAGTTGATGCAACATCTGTCATATGCGTTGCAGAGTTCTGATTCTCGGATCTGCTGTTCGTGCTTGAGGATGATGATGATGGAGGGTCCTTTTCCCATTCACCGTCATCTCTAGGTTCCAGAGACCATGCAAATTCGGGGTCAATTTCAGCACCAACCTCTCTTTTCTCTTTGGGATTCTTGGTACCCTTTGGATGATTTCCTGGAGGTCGAAATTGCTCACAATTAGCAAGACTATGAGCCCGACAGTCGACATAAATTTGCCACTTCATAGCTTCGACATCTCATCAATCTCTCGCTTCTCTTCAACACCGCACGGAGATTCGCTAGAGCCACACCTTGCCTCACTCAAGGTCTCAATTGCTTCGTCGATTTCGCGCTTTGCCCGGCTTCCTTTCCCCCCATTGTCTTTGGATGATCTGCCCCAAGGCTTTCCTTTAGGCCAAGGTCGATCCTCATACATGAAGGTTTGACCAGAAGTCTCAACTTCCCTCTTTTTTTCGGGATGATGCGGAGATCCATCAGAGTCACAATGCCCATTTCTGTCCGATTCTTCGTTCTCGCGTTTTGCTTGGGAGGATTCATCTGTATTTTTCTCGGGCCCGCACGAAGGATAAGCTCCATCATGAGCACTGAACGTGATGTTCTGACGAGACTCGAGCTTGGTGTCTGATTCACGTCCGCAGCCAACAAGGACTGTACTATAATCTGCAGACTTTTCATCTGTGTTATCACAGTTGAGAGTTTCCTTCTTGACCACGCCGTCTCTCGCATTTGGCAACCAGTCATCCACTCCATACTTTTCCCTGTCCTCTCTATTCCCTTCTCCAAAAATGCCGGTCTCCTTGCTCTCAAGATCTTGCAGTCCGCTATCTCGCCTCTGTCCCTTTCTCTGAGGCTGAGGCAAATGCTTGCTCTTTTCCAAGGCCAGCAGACTAAAGTGCCCACCAACCACCGGTCTGGCGTGAAATCTTACAGGACCTCCTATCGTATCGACATAATCACCAGTAATTGTGTCATAAAGATCCGAGAATGGTCTGTCGGTGACAGTTTCGTTTAGCCAATAGGCCAGATGAGCTATGAACATTGCTCTGGTGTCTGCTGGACAGGTAGCAGCAGTCCACATCTCCCAATCGGATTTTGTCAGTGAATGGCGAGAACCGAGGGGAACGCCGAACTTTTGGAAGATGGAGGGGTAGAAAGCGCATTGCATATCGTAGACACTTTGAGGAACAATAGACAGATTAAGCAGATGGTCAGGGTAGACATTGTAAAGGAGGGTATAAGAGGAACGGTCTTGATA
>Ga0182030_10013858_pt1 | contig 15997 bp, 11 predicted proteins | sample 812S3MmetaG_FD_121299 | JGI IMG/M metagenome (GOLD analysis project Ga0182030, IMG submission 121299) | Permafrost microbial communities from Stordalen Mire, Sweden - 812S3M metaG (Illumina Assembly) | ecosystem: Environmental > Terrestrial > Soil > Wetlands > Permafrost | place: Sweden...
CTTGCAGGAGTAGATGTCCTTGTCGCTGGTCTTGTCGACCTGGCGGTCGAAGTACACGCCGGGTGAGCGGACCAGCTGGCTGACCACGACACGCTCGGTGCCGTTGATGATGAAGGTGCCCTTGGCCGACATGAGCGGGAAGTCACCCATGAACACCGTCTGGCTTTTGATCTCGCCCGTGGTGTTGTTGATGAACTCCGCCGTCACGAACATGGGGGCGGAGAAAGTCATGTCCTTGTCCTTGCACTCCTCCGAGGAGTACTTGGGCGGCTCGAACCGGTGGTCACGGAACGAGAGGGACATGGTGCCCGAGAAGTCTTCGATCGGGCTGATTTCCTCGAAGATCTCCTCGAGGCCGGACTGCTCGGACAAGTCCTTGCGTCCGGCATCCTTTGCTTCAGTGATGCGAGCCTGCCACCTCTCGTTACCTAGCAGCCAGTCGAACGACTCGGTCTGCAGGGCGAGTAGGTCGGGTACCTTCAGCGGCTCCTGGATGCGCGCGAAAGACACGCGGCCTGAACCAGAATTCGTTGCGGAGGTAGTCGTTGCGGAGGCGCTGCGCGATGCTGCCAACAGGGGTCCTTCCGAACTTTGTCACGGAAATATCACCGCACGCACGCCAAACGCCCCGCGGCAAACCCCGTAGGCGCGAGGGGAGGGACCGAGGACGTCAGAGTGCAGCGCAAACTAGCAGTGTAGCCTATGGCCACACCGCTGGTCAACTGTACTTCACTATGAGATTCACGGTTGCTCCGCAGCATCGCTCTTCAACGGCCAAGAGTCAAGTCCAAACCGGACACTCGCGGCAGTTTGCCAGGTGACTGATGCCACATGCAGTGTTATGTGTAAGCATTAACACCCCAGGGTATAACGTTATTCCTGCCCTGGGAGCGAAGTTCGCGCTAGCGCGGTAGGCGGCGGCGGGTCCGCTGGCGGCGGTGCGTTGAGCGCGGGGCCGCCCGGACGGGCCGCCTGCACGCCGAGGCCCGGGCTGCCCGCCACGCGGTGGCGGGCAGCCCGGGCCTCGCAGCGCTCTGGCCGCCTAGCGCAGCCTTGCGGCTACTTGACGGTGACGGTGGCGCCTGCGCCCTCCAGGGCCGCCTTCCCCTTCTCCGCGCTCTCCTTGTTGACCTTCTCAAGCACCAGCTTGGGCGCGCCGTCGACCAGGTCCTTGGCCTCCTTGAGGCCCAGGCTGGTCAGGCTGCGCACCTCCTTGATGACCTGGATCTTCTTGTCGCCCGCGGCCTCGAGGATGACGTCGAACTCGTCCTGCTCCTCGGGCTGCTCGGCCTCGGCACCGCCGCCGCCAGTGGCCGCGGCGGCCACCGCCACCGGAGCGGCCGCCTTTACGTCGAACGTCTCCTCGAACTGCTTCACGAACTCCGACAGTTCAAGGAGGGTCATCTCCTTGAACGCCTCAAGCAGGTCGTCGCTACTTATCTTCGCCATGGTTCCTCGTTCCTTCAAAATTCCTAGCGTGTAGGTCGGTTAGCCTTCGTCGCCTGAGTCCGGCGTGGCGGCTGAATCTGTCGCGCCGGCATCCGGCGCGTCGGCGGCTGGCGCGTCGGCGGCGGCCTCCGGCGTGGCGGGGGCACCCGCGTCGGCGGCGGCCTCCGGCGTGGCGGGGGCACCTGCGTCTTCCGTGGCCGCGCGCTTGACGCGCAGCGCCTCGACGAGCTGCGCCAGCTGCACCGGCAGCGCGTTGAACGTAGCGGCCGCACCGGCCAGCGAGGCCTTCATGGCCCCGGCCAGCTTGGCCAGCAGGACCTCGCGCGGCTCCAGATCGGCCAGGCTGATGATCTCGGCGGGCGAGATCGCCTTACCGTCGAGCACGCCGCCCTTGATCACCAGCAGCGGGTTCGCCCGGGCGAAATCGCGCAGGCCCTTGGCCGCCTCGACTACGTCGCCGTCGACAAACGCGACGGCCGAGGGACCGACGAGCAGCGACGATAGCTGATCGACCAGCCCGGCGTCGGCCACCGCCAGCTTGGTCAAGGTGTTCTTGACCACGTGGAACGTGGCGTGGTCGGCGAGCGACCGGCGCAGCTCGGCGAGCTGGGCCACGGTCAGTCCGCGGTACTCGGTCAGCACCGCGCCTGACGAGTCCTTGAACCGGTCAGTGAGCTCAGCGACCGCGGCTACCTTCTCGGCGTTAGCCATGTGCCTCCTCTCCATTGCCTTGAAGCACAGTTGCCTGAAGCACTGTTGCCGTGAAACATTTCTTTCGTTAGCTGAAGACAGCAAAAACGCCCCGGCGCGAGGCGCACGGGGCGGCACGACCCAGCCCCGGGAGGGCCGAGTTGGTACAGCTCAGTTCACCTGCGCGGGATGTCCTGCCGGGAGCTAACTCCCAGCCGGAGCCTTCGGCCGCCGCGCCAACGCGACGGCATCCAGCGGTCTTCGGTAGCTACAGGATACGGTCCCGCGGCCGTCGGTCCAAATCGCAGGGGTCGGTGTGGATTAAACCGCGGGTCAAGGCACACCGGACTTATCTAGCGATCCGGCAAACTGTCAGCCCCTTACGCGGTGTGATACCGATGCGTGCCGTGAGGCGCCGGCATACTCGTGGTACACCCACGACGCAAAAGATCGTGGAAACTCCACTATCGCGTGGCGGGTGGGATTTGAGGGTCAGGCGGTACGGCCGGGATCAGGCGGTGGCTTCGGCGAGCTCGTCGGTGAGGCCGCGGGTCTTGTTGGGGTCGACCGGGATGCCGGGGCCCATCGTGGTGGTGAAGGTGACCTTCTTCAGGTACCTGCCCTTAGCCGCAGCGGGCTTGAGCCTGATCACCTCGTCGATGGCGGCAGCGTAGTTCTCCAGCAGCGCGACGGGCGGGAACGACGCCTTGCCGATGATGAAGTGCAGGTTGCCGTGCCGGTCCGTCCTGAACTCGATCTTGCCGCCCTTGATCTCGGTCACGGCCCGGGCGACATCCGGGGTCACGGTGCCGGTCTTCGGGTTAGGCATCAGGCCGCGCGGGCCGAGCACCCGGCCCAGGCGGCCGACCTTGCCCATCAGGTCGGGGGTCGCGACCACCGCGTCGAAGTCGAGGAAACCGCCCTGGATGCGCTCGATCATGTCGTCGGAACCCACGAAGTCGGCGCCCGCCGCACGGGCATCCTCGGCCCGGTCACCGGTCGCGAAGACGAGGACCCGGGCCGTCTTGCCGGTGCCGTTCGGCAGGTTGACCGTGCCACGGACCATCTGGTCCTGCTTGCGCGGGTCGACCCCGAGGCGCAGGGCCACCTCGACGGTCGGGTCGAACTTCGTCACCTGGCCTGCCTTGGCGATCGTGACCGCCTCGGCGGGAGTGTAGAGCCGCTCGTGGTCGATCTGCTCATCGACCTTGCGGTAGGACTTACTGCGCTTCATTGCTATCTCCTGATGTCGGGAGGTCGTGGTCAGCGGGCCGCGCGAGGCCCTGCCACAGTCGGGTTAACGGCAGGTCAAACGGTCAGCGATCGACCTTGATTCCCATCGAGCGGGCGGTGCCGGCGATGATCTTCTCGGCCGCCTCGATCGTGGTCGCGTTCAGGTCGGGCATCTTGGTCTGCGCGATGTCGCGGACCTGGGCGGCGGAAATGCTGCCGACCTTGGTCTTGTGCGGCTCGGCGCTGCCCTTGTCCACGCTCGCGGCCTTCTTGATCAGCTCGGCGGCCGGCGGCGTCTTGGTGATGAAGGTGAAGGTCCGGTCCTCGTAAATCGAGATCTCGACCGGGATGATGTTGCCCCGCTGGCTTTCCGTGGCCGCGTTGTACTGCTTGACGAAGTCCATGATGTTCACGCCGTGCGGGCCCAGCGCGGTACCGACGGGGGGCGCCGGGGTGGCCTGGCCGGCCGGCAGCTGCACCTTGACGACGGCGGCGAGCTTCTTCCTTCTTGGCGGCATTACAGTTTTTCCTTACCTCTACCTTGGGTTTCTAGATCTTCGTGACCTGGTCGAACGAGAGCTCCACCGGCGTTTCGCGGCCGAAGATGGACACCAGCACCTTGAGCTTCTGGGTGTCCGGGTTGATCTCGTTCACGGTGGCGGGAAGCGTCGCGAACGGGCCGTCCATAACGGTAACCGACTCGCCGACCTCGAATTCCACCGTGGACGTCCGCGCGGCTTCGGCCTGCTTGGTTCCCGGCTCGGGCTCCGGCGCGAGCAGGCTGGCCACCTCGCCGAGCTGCAGCGGCGACGGCCGGCTGGACAAGCCGACGAAGCCGGTCACGCCCGGCGTATTGCGGACTACCGCCCAGGATTCATCGGTCAGGTCCATGCGCACCAGGATGTAGCCGGGCAGGACCTTCTCCGAGACCTGCTGCCGCTTGCCGCCTTTGATCTCGGTCACCATGTGGACGGGGACCTCGATCTGGTAGATGAAGTCCTCCATGTTGAGCGAGGAGATGCGGCTTTCCAGGTTGGTCTTCACGCGGTTTTCGTAACCCGCGTAGGAGTGCACCACGTACCAGTCTCCGGGCAGCATGCGGAGCTCGCGGGTGAACTCTTCCAGCACCCCGTCAGCCGATTCCTCCGGTGCGCCATCAGCGGATTCACCGGCGGAGGACACGGCCTCGTCAGCAGCTTCGCCGGCCGGGGCGGCGACGTCTTCGTCATCCGCGGCAGCGACGTCTTCGGCCGGGGACGCGAGGTCTCCAGCCTCGTCCGCAGGGTCGAACCCGTCGGCTTCTTCGCTGTACTCGCTCACCTCATCGGCCTCCCCGGTTTCCGCGTCGGGTTCTGTCGCGCCCGTCGCCGCGGAATCCAGTTGGGTCTCGGACACGATTGCTCTCTCTTTCTTCAAGCCATGATCAGTACTGCGATCATGGCGCCGTGCGCAGCGTGCGCACGGCCACTGGGCGGCAGCCCCGGCTCGCTCACCCCGGGGGACGACCCCCAGACCCCGCAAACCGCCTAGCCGAACACCTCGAACACCAGCTTGGTGAACCCGTAGTCCAGGCTCGTCACGATGACCACCATGAAGAGCACGAAGGTCAGGCAGACCACGGTGTAGGTGACAAGCTCCTTACGGGTCGGCCAGATTACCTTGCGAAGCTCGCCGACCATCTGCCGGAAGAACAGGGCGGGGGTAGTCCGTTGCTCGCGCTTGGACGCGCGCCCGGCTCCGCCTCGTTTTTCCGCGGCCTCACCGCGTGTCTGAGTTGCCATATCCTCACCTGTTGGTCCGCCGACTCTGGCGGGTTCGCCGGATCGCACTCGCAGGGCAGGAGGGACTCGAACCCCCAACCACCGGTTTTGGAGACCGGGACTCTGGCCAATTGAGCTACTGCCCTGTGCTGTACAACACCACGTCAGCAAATGCCCGCCGTAAGCACACGGGCATGCTTCCGCAACGACAGACCGCTGTCGGTCCCAGCAGTGTACGTCCGAACCGCTCCCCCGTCGAACCGGCTGGCCCACGGCGGGAGGAAAACAGTCCCCGGCACCGTCCGCAGGTGGGACAATGGAGTTCATGTCAACCAGAGTCTCCGCGCGCATCTCCGCAATCTCCGAATCCGCCACACTGGCCGTGGACGCCAAGGCCAAGGCGCTCAAGGCGGCGGGCAGGCCGGTCATCGGCTTCGGCGCAGGCGAACCGGACTTCCCGACCCCCGGCTACATCGTCGAGGCCGCGCAGCGCGCCTGCGCGGAGCCGCGGTTCCACAAGTACACCCCGGCGGCCGGGCTGCCCGAGCTCCGGCAGGCGATCGCGGCCAAGACGGCCAGGGATTCCGGCTACCAGGTTGAGCCCAGCCAGGTCCTGGTCACCAACGGCGGCAAGCAGGCGGTGTACGAGGCGTTCGCCACCCTGCTCGACCCGGGCGATGAGGTCATTGTGGCCGCGCCCTACTGGACCACTTACCCCGAGTCCATCGCGCTGGCGGGCGGTGTCATGCAGCCGGTGTTCACCGACGAGGAATCCGGCTACCTGGCCTCCGTCGAGGACCTGGAAGCGGCCCGCACCACCCGGACCAAGGCCGTGCTGTTCGTCTCGCCGTCCAACCCGACCGGGGCGGTGTACCCGCCCGAGGCGGTCAAGGCCATCGGCCAGTGGGCCGCGGCGAACGACCTGTGGGTGCTCACCGACGAGATCTACGAGCACCTGGTGTACGGCGACGCGGTGTTCTCCTCGATCCCGGTGCAGACCCCGGAGCTGGCGCAGACCTGCGTGGTGCTCAACGGCGTGGCCAAGACCTACGCGATGACCGGCTGGCGGGTCGGCTGGATGATCGGCCCGCGCGACGTGATCAGCGCGGCGGCGAACCTGCAGAGCCACGCGACCTCCAACGTCTGCAACGTGGCCCAGGCGGCCGCGCTCGCCGCCGTCTCCGGGGACCTGTCCGCCGTCGCCGCCATGCGCACGGCGTTCGACCGGCGCAGGCTCACCATGACCCGGATGCTGAACGAGATCGACGGCGTCATCTGCCCCGAGCCGCAGGGTGCGTTCTACTGCTACCCGAGTGTCAAGGGACTGCTCGGCCGGGAGATAGCCGGGCGGACGCCACAGACCTCGGCGGAGCTGGCCGGCCTCATCCTGGACGAGGCGGAAGTAGCCGTGGTGCCCGGCGAGGCGTTCGGTACGCCCGGATATTTCCGGCTTTCCTACGCACTCGGCGACGCTGACCTAGAAGAAGGCATTGCACGGATGGCCAAGCTGCTCGCAGAGGCCAGGTAGGCACGGCACACTAAGCGGATGCCGCGGTCGCTCACCACCCTGCCCAAGGCGCACCTGCACCTGCACTTCACCGCGGCGATGCGGCACAAGACGCTGGTCGAGCTGGCCGTCAGCCGCGGCATCCGGCTGCCGCCCGCGCTCACCCAGGACTGGCCGCCGCAGCTGAGCGGCACCGACGAGCGCGGCTGGTTCCGGTTCCAGCGGCTGTACGACACCGCGCGGTCGGTGCTGCGCACGCCGGATGACGTACGGCGGCTGCTGACCGAGACCGCGCAGGACGAACGGGCCGAAGGCTCGCGCTGGCTCGAGATCCAGGTCGACCCGTCCGGCTTCGCCGGGAGGTTCGGCGGGATCACGGCCATGATCGAGCTGGTGCTCGACGCGGCCGCCGCGGCGGCGCTGGCCACCGGGGTCGGGATCGGGGTCATCGTCGCGGCCAACCGGACCAAGCATCCCCTGGAGGCCAGGACCCTGGCCCGGCTGGCCGCCCAGTACGCGGGCCGGGGCGTGACCGGGTTCGGGCTGTCCGACGACGAGCGGCGCGGGCCCGCGCACGACTTCGCGGCCGCATTCCGGATCGCCGAGCGCGCCGGGCTGCTGCTGGTGCCACACGGCGGCGAGCTGGCCGGCCCGGCCAGCGTGGCCGCCTGCCTGGACGACCTGCACGCTGACCGCATCGGCCACGGCATCCGGGCCGCCGAGGACCCCACCCTGGTCAAGCGGCTGGCCGCCGACGGCATCACCTGCGAGGTATGCCCGTCCTCCAACGTCGCCCTCGGCATCGCGCCGACCCCGTCCCAGGTCCCGCTCCGCCCGCTGTTCGAGGCGGGGGTGCCGATCGCGCTGGGGGCCGATGACCCACTGCTGTTCGGCCCGCGGCTGGCCGCGCAGTACGAGATCGCCCGGCACACCCACGGGTTCACCGACGCCGAGCTCGCCGATCTGGCCCGCTCGTCGGTCCTGAGCTCGGTCGCCCCGGCGCCGCTGCGGCAGGAGCTGCTGACCGGGATCGACGAGTGGCTGGCGACCCCGCCGGAGGAGGAACACGCGGGCGGGGGGTGACGGCAGGGCTCGACCGGCTCGCCGGGACGCGGACGGCGGGGCGGGCGGCGGAACCACGGCCCGTTCGGCTCGCCGGGACGCGGACGGCGGGGCGGGCGGCGGAACCACGGCCCGTTCGGCCAAAAGGTTTTCAACTGCCTGCGGGGGGCTGCTCGGTGGCTACGGCGGGGTCCAGCGCCGGCCCGGCCGGGACCAGGTCGAGCACCGACGCCGGCAGGACCGTCGACTCGCCCGCGAGCTGGTAGCCGAGCACGGACGCCACCTCCTGCGCGGACAGCGCGTACCTCCTCGCGCCGGTGAGCAGGAAGTAGCTGACCGCGCCCGGCGACGCCCCGACCAGCGCGCCGTGATCGGGCGGCAGCCACACCTGGTCCACCTGGGCCGCGCTGACCGTCCCGGTGCTGATCGGGCCGGCCGGCACGCGGCCGCCGCTGCTGATCTGCAGGCCGCCGGAGCCGTAGCGCAGGCACAGCGGCGAGGTCGTGCCCGCCAGCGCGGGCACCTGCGCGGGCAGCCCGTGGTCCGGTATCGAGGTGCCGGACAGCCGCGCGGTCAGCTGGGACGGGGAAATGGCCTGCGGCGCAGGCTCACCCGGCTCGCGCTCGAGCAGCTGGGCCTGCGTCGGCGAGATCGAGGCCAGCTGCCCGCTGGCGAGCACGACGAAATCCTGCTGAGCTGAGCCGCTGCCGGCCATGAAGAACACCTTGCCCACCGGCACCAGGCCGCCCGCGGGACCGGCCACCAGGGCGCCCGCGCCGCTGACCGCCGGCGCGGCGAAGTCGGGTCCCTGCGGCAGCGCGTCCAGCCACGCCACCGGCACCTGCTGCGGCGGCGCGTTGCCGAAAAGCGACAGCATGACCGGGCCGGCGATGGACAGCCGCTGCCCGCCCCACAGCACCCAGTCATCCCCCTGGCCGGTGGTGACCAGCACGGTGTTCCTGGCCCCGAGCGGGGTCCCGCCGACCGTCTCGCCGCCGACCAGCGTGGACCGCGGCGAGCTACCCGGGACCGGCTGCTCGCACACCGACCAGGGGCCCTTGATCAGGTCCGCCGCGGTCGGCAGGTCCTGCGGCAGGCCCTCGATGCCGATGGCCGGCCCGATCGGGTAACGCGACAAGGCCGCCTGGGTCACCGCCACCTGGTTCACGTTCGCGGTATCGAGCGCGAGCCGGGCCGACGCGTAATTGACCGCCGGGCACAGCTTCCCGTCCTGGCAGGGCACGTACGGCGTCGCGGTGTCCTTGTCCACCACCAGGGTGCCCGGCTGGGTCAGGCCGCCGACGCCGCCCGGCGCCAGCAGGCCGAGCACGACGAAGATCCCCGCCAGGATGGCCCCCGCGAGCAGGCCGGCGACGCTGGCGACGTTCAGCCGGCGCAGCGGCTGGTCGGGCGCGTCCGGGTCGCCGCACATCAGGGCCAGGGCCGCCCGCTGGGTCATCAGCCGGTGCGCCTGCAACAGGTCCTTGCGGTTCTGCACGTCAGCCGCCCAGCCCGCGCAGGTACCCGAGCACCCCGGCCATGGCCAGCGCCAGCGGGATCATGGCGATGATCGCGGCCATGTCGGCCACGTCGGCCGCCCGGCCCCAGAACGGCGACGGCCGGTGCGCAGGCAGCCAGCTACCCGCTCCGATCACAATCGCGGCGCCCGCGGCGAGCAGCCCGAGCAGCAGCGCCAGGTGCACGGCGGGCAGGCTCCGGCTCGGCCCCGCCGCCGTCAGCGGGCCCACGGCCAGCCAGGCCAGGCCGCCGTACCCCGGGATCATCAGCCACAGCCGCTGCGCCCGGCCGCGGAAGATCCGGGCCCGCAAAAGCAGAACGCAGGCCAGCACCGCGCCGGCCAGCAGGGGCAGCCACCCGCCGCCGCGGCCCAGGATGAGCTCGGCGCCCGCGCCCATCAGGCCCAGCGCCGACGCCGCCGCGGTCACGAACGTATCCGCGACCGCGGCCCGCTCGGTCACGTCCTGGCCTATTTCGGCGGCCTCGCGCAGGTCCGCCGGACTAGCGGGCACTGGCGGCAGCGGCAGCCGGGCCAGCCGGAACGCGACCGCCGGGATCAGCGGGGTCAGCGCGAGCGCCGGGATCACCACCATCAGCGCGGCCCCCGCGGGAGGCAGGCCAGGGATCGCGTCCGCCAGCCACGCCGCGGCGAAGCCGGCCCCTGACGCCACCGCGGCCCCGGAGAACGCCGGCCGGGCGGCCGCGGCACCGGGCGTCGCGGCAGCGGGCGTCGCGGCAGCGGGCGTCGCGGCAGCGGGCGTCGCGGCAGCGGGCGTCGCGAAGACCGCGGTCAGGGTCGCGGTGAGTGTCATCGCGGCGAATCCGGCCAGCAGGCCAAGCGGGCCGGCGTGGGCCAGCGGCAGCCGCCCGGCGGGAGCCGTCAGGCCCGCTGCGAAGGCGTAAGGCAGCGCGGCCCAGCCGAGCACCGCCGCGGCCCCGGTCTGGTCCCAGGCCCGGGCGGCCGCGGCCGCGGCGGCGACCAGCAGCACGGCCATGGCCGCCGCGGCCGCGGCCGGGATCGGCCACGAAGGCCCGGCCGTCACGATCGCGGCCACCCCGGCGAGCAGCAGCGCCAGCCCCGCGCCGAACGCCACCCGCCGGACGTCGGCCGGACCCCAGCGGTCCGGTCCCGCATGCACGCCCGCGATCGCGTCCGCGATGTCGTCGCAGCGTACGGCGGGCAGTTCCGCCTCGCCCGGACGCAGGTAGATCAGCTCGCCGTCCAGCAGCCCTACCTGAGCCGGGGTCGCCGCGGGCTCGAACGAGGGCTGGCCGAGGCGCTGCAGCACCCAGCCGCCGGGGGCCTGGGCCACCGCGGCCCGGTCCAGGCCGGCGTACCGCGCGACCACCGGGAAAAGGTCGGCGAACGGCACCTGCGCCGGGAGCGCGATGTCGACCCGGCGGCGCGGCCCGATCACGGTAATCCGGCAGATGTCCATGGCCAGCACCGAGTTCCTGTCGATCATCTGCCTGATCTCCGTCACATGCGCCGCCGTCGTGATCACGGGTCGCCGTCGTGATCACGGGTCGGCGTCGTGATCAGGGGTCGTCGTAAATTCCGCCCCGAAGAATCGAACGCATCCGGCCCCGTCAACGGTTCATTGGTATGCCGGAAAACAATCGTGCCGCCCAGGGACAGCCGCGGTGAGCGGCGTCGTGGTACGGCACGCCGGAACCTGGGAACCTCCGCAGGTCCCGGACGGCGAGATCGTCCTCGAGGCACCGCCCGAGCTGCCCGAGCCGGGCGCGGACGGTTTCGGCCAGCTGCTGATGTACCTGCCGATGGCGGCCATGGCCGTCGGGATGGCGGCCGTCATCGCCGGCGGGCACGCCGGCCCGGTGGAGTACATCGGCGGCGGCGCGATGGCGGTCGGCATGGCCGGGATGATGGCCGGCCAGGTCATCCGCGGCCGGGGTGACCGCAAGCTCAAGCTGATCGGGCTGCGCCGCGACTACCTGCGCTACCTGGGACAGGCCAGGCGCAAGGTCCGGCGGGCCGCCGCCCAGCAGCGGCAGGCGATGGAATGGCAGGGCCCGCGTCCGGAGGCACTGCCGGCCCTGCTGGCGTCCGGGGAGGACGAGGGCGGCGGGTTTACCGGGATACCTCCCGGCCGGGACTTCGGCGCGGCGGCCCTGTGGCACCGGCGGCCCGGCGACGCCGGTTTCATGCAGGTGCGCTTCGGCACGGGCACGCAGCAGCTGGCGGTCACGCTGGTGGCGCCGCAGACCAAGCCGCTCGAAGACCTCGACCCGCTGTGCGCAGGCGCGCTGCGCCGGTTCCTCAGCACGCACGCACAGGTCCCGGGGCTGCCGGTGGGGGCGTCGCTGCGTTCGGTCGCCCGCGTCGTCCCGCTTGGCGACCCCGGCGAAGCCGGGGATCCCGGGGACGGCCCCGGCGACTACACCGGGGCCGTGGCGGGACTGGTCCGGTCGATGATCATGCAGATCGCGGTGGCTCATTCCCCGGCCGACGTGCGTATCTGCGTGTGCGCGGCGCCGGAGCGGATCGGCCGGTGGGAATGGGTCAAGTGGCTCCCGCACAACGCGCACCCGACCGAGGTCGACGCGGCCGGGCCGGTCCGGCTGATGGCCCCTGGCCTGGCCTGGCTCGACCGGATACTCGGACCCGACCTGCGGGAACGGCCGCGGTTCTCGCCCGCCGGCCCGTCCGGGTCGCTGCCCTCCCCTGGGTCGCTGCCCTCCCCTGCGTCGCTGCCCTTCCTTGTCGTGATCCTGGACGGGGGCGGCACCGACGATGGTTCCGGGTTGACCGGAGCGGACGGCGTAGTCGTGATCGACCTGACCGCGCCGCAGGCCAGCGGGTACGAGCCCGCCACTCTCGGGCTCCGGATCACCGGCGGGCAGGGCATCACTGGCGGGCAGGGCATCACCGGCGGGCAGGGGACCACCGGCGGGCAGGTGTACCGGGTGGCCAAGGATGCGGCCGGCCAGCCGGTCCAGACACTGCTCGGCGCGGCGGACACATTGTCGGCGGCCGAGGCCGAGGCGCTGGCCCGGCAGCTCGCCCCGCTGCGCCCGGCCGCGGCCCGCGGGCCGGGCGGAGACCCGCTCGCGGCCAGCACCACGCTGACCGCCCTGCTCGGCATCGCCGACCCGCTCGCGCTCGACCTGCCCGCGCTATGGCGGCCCAGGACACCGCGGGACCGGCTCCGGGTGCCGATCGGCACCGACGCCGAAGGCCAGCCGGTCGAGCTCGACATCAAGGAATCCGCGCAGGGCGGCATGGGCCCGCACGGGCTGATCGTCGGCGCGACCGGCTCGGGCAAGTCCGAACTGCTCAGGACCCTCGTGCTCGGCCTGGCCCTGACTCACGGCGCCGAGGACCTGAACTTCGTCCTGGTCGACTTCAAGGGCGGCGCGACCTTCGGCGGCCTGGAGAAGCTGCCGCATGTCTCCGCGGTGATCACCAACCTGGCGGACGAACTGCCGCTGGTGGACCGCATGCAAGACGCGCTGCGCGGGGAGATCGTGCGCCGCCAGGAGGTGCTGCGGGCCGCGGGCAATTACGCCTCGCTGCGGGACTACGCCCGGGCCCGGGCCCAGGGCGCGCGCCTGGCGCCGATGCCGACGCTGTTCATCGTGCTCGACGAGTTCTCCGAGCTGATCGCGGCCAAGCCCGAGTTCACCGACCTGTTCGTCACGATCAGCCGGGTCGGCCGCTCGCTCGGCGTGCACCTGCTGCTCGCCTCGCAGCGGCTCGAGGAAGGCAGGCTCCGCGGCCTGGAGACCCAGCTGTCCTACCGGATCGGCCTGCGGACGTTCTCCGCCCTCGAATCCCGCACCGTGCTCGGCGTGCCGGACGCCTGTGAGCTGCCCGCCCAGCCGGGCCACGGTTACCTGAAGATCGACGCCACCGGCCTGACCAGGTTCAAGGCCGCGTACGTGTCGGGCCCGGCGGCCGGGGACGCGGCGCAGTCCGCCCCGCGCCGGCTGCGGCCCGAGATCGTCCCGTTCGGGCCCGGCTACCTCGAGCCGCAGGTCATCACCCCGGACCGGCCCGCGGCAGCGCCGTCTGACGGGACGCCTCAGCCCTCGCTGTTCGATGCGGTCATCGCGCAGCTGGCCGGCGGCGGGGCGGCGACCCAGCTGGCCGGCGGGACGGCGACCCAGCTGGACGGCGGCGGGACGGTCGCGCACCAGATCTGGCTGCCGCCGCTGGACGCCCCGCCTGCGCTGCACGAGCTGTTGCCGGAGCTGGTCCTGGACCTCCAGCGCGGCCTCACCGCGGACGCCCCTGACCTGCTGGGGAGCCTGCAGGCGGTGCTCGGCATCGTGGACAAGCCGTTCGAGCAGCGCCGCGATCCGCTCTGGGTCGACCTGTCGGGCAGTGCGGGCCACGCGGCGGCGGTCGGCGCGTCGCGCAGCGGCAAGTCCGCCGTGCTGCGCACACTCATCTGCTCGCTCGCCCTGCTGCACACCCCGGCCGAAGCCCAGTTCTACCTTCTTGACTTCGGCGGCGGCACGCTCGGGCCGCTGGCCGGGCTGCCCCATGTCGGCGGGGTGGCGAGCCGCAGGCAGACAGACCGGGTGCGGCGGACCGTCGCGGAGGTCCGGGCCCTGCTCGAGCACCGCGAACACGAGTTCGCCGGTCGCGGCGTCGACTCGATCGCCGCCTACCGCAGGCTCCGCGCCGCCGGCGAGATCGCCGGCGACGGATTCGGCGACGTCTTCCTCGTCGTGGACGGCTGGCTCACCCTGCGGCAGGACTTTGAGGAGCTCGAGGCCGCGGTGACCGCCCTGGCCGCCCGCGGCCTGGGCTACGGCATCCACCTGGTCGCCGCGGCCAGCAAGTGGTCCGAGTTCCGCCCGGCCGTCCGCGACCTGTTCGGCACCCGCCTTGAGCTGCGACTCGGCGATCCGTACGAGTCCGCGGTCGGGCGCCGGGCCGCCGAGAACGTGCCGGAGGGCACCCCGGGACGCGGCGTTACCCGGGACGGGCTGCACTTCCTGGCCGCCCGGCCCGAGGAGGTCCGGCCGCTGGCCGCGGAGATCAGCCGGGCCTGGCCGGGTCCGGCCGCGGCCGCCGTGCGGATGCTCCCCGACGTGCTGCCGGCCCGCCAGCTACCGCCGCCCGATCCGGCCGGCGCCGTCATCTGGTTCGGGCTCGACGAGGACACCCTGTCGCCGGCAGGCGCGGACTTCGGCGCGGACCCGCATTTCCTGATCCTGGGCGACACCGAGTGCGGCAAGTCGAACTTGCTCCGCCTGCTGACCGCGGGCATCACGGCCAGGTACCGCCCCGCCCAGGCCCGGCTGGTGTTCATCGACTACCGCAGGTCCCTGCTCGACGCCGCGGAGACCGAGCACACGATCGAGTACGTCACCTCCTCGGTGACGGCCGCCGCGACGATGAAGGAGGTCACGGAGGCGCTGGTCAAGCGGCTGCCGCCGCCCGGCATTACCCCCGCTCAGCTGCGGGCCCGGTCCTGGTGGAAAGGCGGCGACCTGTTCCTGATCATCGACGACTACGACCTGGTGGCCGGGCCGAACAACCCGGTGACGGCGCTATCGGAACTGCTGCCGCAGGCCCGCGACATCGGCCTGCACGTGATCCTGGCCCGTTCCGCGGGCGGCGCCGGGCGGGCCATGTTCGACCCGGTGATCCAGCGGCTGAAGGAGATGGGCTCGCCGGGGCTGATCATGTCCGGCAGCAAGGACGAAGGCCAGCTGCTCGGCGGGGTGCGGCCGGACCGGCTCCCGTGCGGCCGCGGCTTCCTGGTGGAGCGCCGCACCGGCACCCGGCTGGTGCAAACCGCGCTGGCCGAGGAGACCGCGCTGGCTGAGGAGGGTCCCCGGCCCGAATCAGTGCGCGGAATATCGGCGGCAGCGGATAAGCTTCTCCAGACACGGCGTTGATCCGGCTATCACCGGGGAGCTTCCGGAAGAAAGGGCCGTACGCGGCCTGACTAGAACCGGGCGGGTCCGGCCCGTTACAGCCGGCTGACGAGCGGTCGCCGGACGATGGCCCCGAACACGGGCCGGGCGGCAAGCGAGGTGGTACCGCGGTACGCCCGCACGGGAGCGGGCGTGTCGTCCTCGCGGCAGAGCCCCCGCCCACCCGCCGAGCACCGCACCGCCAAAGAGGACCCACGATGGCCGTCTACCCGCGCTCCGCCAACACCGGGGCCAACACCGGGGCCAACACCGAAGCCAACACCGGGGCGGGCACCCAAGAAGTGCCCGCCCAGCCGAACTTTCCTGCCCTCGAGCATGACGTGCTCGAGTACTGGCAGGCCCAGGACACCTTCCGCGCCTCGGTCCGGCAGCGCCCGGCGGACCATGAGTTCGTGTTCTACGACGGGCCGCCGTTCGCCAACGGGCTGCCGCACTACGGCCACCTGATCACCGGCTACGTCAAAGACGTGGTGCCGCGGTTCCGGACCATGCAGGGATACCGGGTGGAGCGCAGGTTCGGCTGGGACTGCCACGGCCTGCCCGCCGAAGTAGAGGCCGAACGCCTGCTCGGTATCTCCGGCAAGGCCGACATCCTCGCCATGGGCATCGAGAAGTTCAACGCTGCGTGCCGCGAGTCCGTGCTGCGCTACACCCGCGAATGGCAGGACTACGTGACCCGGCAGGCCCGCTGGGTCGACTTCGAGCACGACTACAAGACGCTGGACACGCCCTACATGGAGAGCGTCATGTGGGCGTTCAAGCAGCTGTGGGACAAGGGCCTGGTCTACCAGGGGTTCAAGGTGCTGCCCTACTGCTGGCGGTGCGAGACCCCGCTGTCCAACCACGAGCTGCGGATGGACGA
>Ga0182030_10013859_pt1 | contig 15996 bp, 16 predicted proteins | sample 812S3MmetaG_FD_121299 | JGI IMG/M metagenome (GOLD analysis project Ga0182030, IMG submission 121299) | Permafrost microbial communities from Stordalen Mire, Sweden - 812S3M metaG (Illumina Assembly) | ecosystem: Environmental > Terrestrial > Soil > Wetlands > Permafrost | place: Sweden...
CCCCTGGCCATGCAGGGCCTGGCGGTCGTCCCGCTGTTCGCCGGCTACGACACGGCCCGCCGTACCGGCCGGATCTTCACCTATGACGTCACCGGTGGCCACTACGAGGAGATCGAGCACAACGCCACCGGATCGGGCGGGCGCGACGCGCGTACCACCATCAAGTTGGGCTACCGGTCGGGCATGGACCGCGACGCCGCCGTCGAGCTCGCCATCCAGGCGCTCTATGAGGCAGCCGACGAGGACTCGGCGACGGGCGGCCCTGACCTCATCCGGGGCATCTACCCACTGGTCTCGACGGTGACGGCCGAGGGCTTCGCCTACGTGGCCGAAGTCGAGGTGGCGGAGCGTTTCGCCGCCTTGATCGAACGACGCCGAGCAGAAGGGCACCAGCCATGACCATGCCCTACTACGTCGCACCCGAACAGGTGATGAAGGACCGAGCCGAGTACGCCCAAAAGGGAATCGCCCGGGGCCGGTCACTCATCGCCGCCACCTACGACGCGGGTATCGTCATCGTGGCCGACAACCCGTCGAGGTCGCTCCACAAGATCAGCGAGATCTACGACCGCATCGCCTTTGCCGGCGTGGGCAAGTACAACGAGTTCGACCAACTGCGCGTGTCGGGCATCCGGCACGCCGACACCAAGGGCTACGCCTACAGCCGCGAGGACGTGGACGCCCGCTCCCTCGCCAACCTCTATGCCCAGTACCTCGGGCAGGTGTTCACCCACGAGATGAAGCCTCTCGAGGTCGAGATCCTCGTGGCCGAGCTCGGCACCGGACTGCACCCGCCGCAGCTGTACCACATCGCCTACGAGGGGACCATCACCGATGAGGACCGCTATGCGGTGCTCGGCGGTGAGACCGAGACGATCGCCGAGCGGCTGGAGGAGCGCTGGAGCGAGGGCTGGGATCTGCCGACAGCCCTCAAGGCGGCCGTCGGATCGCTGGCGGGGCCCGACCGGACACTGTCGGGGACCGAGCTGGAAGTGGCCATCTTGACCGAGGGCAACGGCCGGCGGGCGTTCCGTCGTCTGGTCGATCCCGAACTGGAGTCTCTCCTGAACTGATGGTTTTGGGGCGCCGAGAGGCACTCCGACCTGCCGGTTCGTTCTACGCGGCCCCGGTCACGGTACCGTGAGGGAGTGGACAAGCGTATCTACGGCTTGGAGAACGAGTACGGAGTCACCTGCACGCTGCGCGGGCAACGGCGCCTCAGTCCCGACGAGGTCGCCCGGTACCTGTTCCGCAGGGTCGTCAGTTGGGGCCGCTCGTCCAACGTGTTCTTGGAGAACGGGGCCCGTCTGTACCTGGACGTGGGCAGCCATCCCGAGTACGCCACTCCCGAGTGCGACGACATCGCCGAGCTGGTCACCCACGACAAGGCGGGGGAGTGGATCCTCTCATCGCTGGTCGAAGGGGCAGAGGCCCGCCTGCGTGAAGAGGGCATTCGGGGCGACATCTACCTGTTCAAAAACAACACGGACTCGGCCGGCAACTCCTACGGCTGCCACGAGAACTACCTGACCTCCAGGCGGGACGACTTCGCCCACTACACCGAGGTGCTCATCCCCTTCCTGGTCAGCCGCCAGGCCTATGCGGGGGCCGGCAAGGTCCTCCAGACAGCCCGGGGGGCGGTGTTCTGCCTCTCGCAGCGGGCCGAGCACATCTGGGAGGGGGTGTCGTCGGCCACCACTCGCAGCCGACCCATCATCAACACCCGGGACGAGCCCCACGCCGACGCCGAGAAGTACCGCCGTCTGCACGTCATCGTCGGTGACTCGAACATGAGTGAGTACGCCACGTTCTTGAAGATCGGCGCCACCAGCATCGTCCTGCGCATGCTGGAGGACCCCTCGACCGTGATGCGGGACCTGACGTTGGAAAACCCCATCCGGGCCATCCGCGAGATCAGCCACGACATCACCTGCAGACACCCGGTGCGGCTGGCCAACGGCCGGGAGATGAGCGCCCTCGATATCCAAGGCGAGTACCTGGAGCGGGCCATCCGCTACCGGGACCGCCAAGGGCTCTCCCCGCAAGAGGACAAGGCCCTCGACATGTGGGAGCACTGCCTAAAGGGCCTGGAGTCCGATCCGCTATCGCTGCACCGGGAGTGCGACTGGGTGGCCAAGTACCGCCTCATCGATCGCTACCGAGACCGACACCAGATCCCGCTACACAGCCCGAACGTCTCACTGCTCGACCTCCAGTACCACGACGTGGATCGCCAGCGCGGCCTGTTCTACCGGCTGCAGCGCCACGACCAGCTCGACCGGATTTGCGACGATGCAGACATCGCCGCGGCCATGTCGACGCCTCCCCAGACGACCAGGGCACGGCTGCGGGGCGAGTTCGTGAAAAAGGCCAAGGAGCGTCGCCGTGACTTCACCGTCGACTGGGTGCACCTGAAGCTCAACGACCAGGCCCAGCGCACCGTGTTGTTGAAGGACCCTTTCAAGTCCAAAGACGAGCGGGTGGAAAAGCTCATCGCCGGTCTGTGACACCGAGGCCGTCGGCCGCGTGACCAGCTGGCGGTGATCGGGTGGACAACGACCGTTGCTGTAGCGTCCCCTCATTGTGGACAGCCAACCAACCGGACAAGCGGCACCGACGAGCGTCTCCGAGCCGTCCGCACCCTCGAGGCCGTCCAGGACCAGTGGGGGAGAGGGCAATGCCCCACTGAAGCACCGGGCCTACCGCACCGTCGTCGAATGGGTGCTCATCCTCATCGCCGTGCTGTTGTGCACGGTGGTGCTGCGGACCTATGTGGTCCAGTCGTTCTACATTCCCTCCGGATCGATGCTCCCCACCTTGCAGGTCGGGGACAGGATCATCGTAAACAAGCTGAGCTACCGCTTCCACGATCCCCACCGGGGCGACATCGTGGTGTTCGCCCGGCCCCCCCTGGAGGACCAGGCGTACGCCGATCTGGTCAAGCGGGTCATCGGGCTACCCGGTGAGACCATCTCGTCGAAGGACGGGTACGTCTACATCAATGGCAAGCGCCTGAACGAGCCCTGGCTGCCCAAAGGGCCGCAGAGTTACACGGGAGCGCTCGCCGGGGGAGACCAGCACCCACAGTTCGACCTGCCCGGGCCGGTCAAGATCCCGGCCGGGGAGTACTTCGTGATGGGGGACAACCGGACCGACTCCGAGGACAGCCGATACTTCGGGCCCATCCCGAAATCGCTGATCGTCGGACGCGCCGTCTTCGTGGCCTGGCCCTTCAGTCACATAAAGGGACTGTGAGACCACAATTGGCGGTCGGGGTGCTGTAGCCTCCCTGCTTGGTGGACCCCAACCTTCACAGTCCGTCTGTTGGGGTCTCGGACCCAGCGCATTTTCCACCACCACCACCGCCGATGGAACGCTCCGCCTCACCGAGGGCTGACGTGGCCGAGCGGACCAGGCCCCCGAGGGCCTCGGGAACCACAACCCGGACGTCCAAGTGGGTACTCGAGTGGGTGGCGGTGCTGATCGTGGCCCTGTTCCTCGCCATCGGCGTGCGGACGTATGTCGCCCAGATGTTCTTCATCCCGTCCGGCTCAATGCTCCCCACCTTGCAGATCGGTGACCGCATCGTCGTCGACAAGCTGAGCTACCACCTCCACGGCGTGGCCCGCGGGGACATCGTCGTGTTCCGGCGTCCGCCCCTCGAGCATGCCGCCTACGCCGACCTGGTCAAGCGGGTCATCGGCCTGCCAGGGGACACGGTGTCGTCTGTGGGGGGCCGTGTGTACATCAACGGCAAGCCTCTGGCCGAGCCGTGGCTGCCCACCCCGATGCCGGTGACCTCGCCGAGCCCGCTGCCCGACGGCTTCAGCCTCAACCATCCCTATGTCGTCCCGAAGGGCGAGTACTACGTCATGGGGGACAACCGCACGGACTCGGAGGACAGCCGCTACTTCGGCCCCATCCCGGAGAGCCTCATCGTGGGCAAAATGGCCTTCAGGGCGTGGCCTCTGTCCGACACCAGCTGGATGTGGGTCTTCATCGTCTTGGCCGTGATTCTCATCATCCTGATCGTCATCAGCCTCCGCTCGCCTCACCAAGCCCGCCGGGCCGAACGCCGCTCTGGCCGGGGCCCGCCCGGCGTCCAGCCCGGTCAGTAACCAGCTGAGGGGGCGACTGTGGGAGGTGGCGTCGGAGCGGTGGGGGATGTTCTCCCATACCTGGGCGCCGGTAGACTTCGGCTGTGCCCTTCCTCAGCCCGGCGAAGCTCCTAGTCATCCTGGTCGTGGCCTTGGTGGTTCTCGGGCCCGACAAGCTGCCCAAGGTGGCGAAACAGGTCGGGAGCCTGTGGGGTGACTTCAGGAAGTTCCGCGAGCGACTGGAGACCGACGTGCGGGGCTCGTTCCCCGACCTCCCGTCGACCGAGAAGATCACCCAGGCCGTGCGGTCGCCCTTGACGTTCCTCGACACGCTCGCCGACACCCATGCCGCCGAGAACGAGGCCACCTCATCCGGGACGGCCGGCGGCACCGAACAACCTGATGTGTACGGCGATGCTCTCCCACCTTCGGTGGACACCAATCGGCCGCTAGGGGTCGTCCACGCCATGGAGGAGCAGCCGCTGATTCCCGGCGTGCTCATCGGCGACCCGGGCGGCATCGTCCATCAGGTTCGCTCGACCGGTGGGTCCATCCCGGACGATCCAGGGATGAACTGACCGAGCCGCCCGACGGTCAGCTTTGCGACCACTGCGACCACTGCGACCACTGCGACCACTGCGACCACTGAACCCATGGCCCTCTCCTTGAAGCGACGTAGCGAACCCAGGTCCTCACCGGATGCCATGACCCTGGTCGAGCACCTGACCGAGCTGCGCAGCCGGGTGCTCGTCTGTGCCGTGGCCTTCGTCGTCACCGCCACCATCGCGTTCGTCGTCTATCCGCACATCCTGTCCTTCCTCCAGCGGCCCTACTGCAACATCAACCCCCGGCACTGCGGCTTCTATATCACCGGCCCCCTCGACGGCCTGGCCCTGCGGGTGAAGATCGCCGCCTACGGCGGCCTCGTCCTCGCCTCCCCGGTGCTGCTGTGGGAGCTGTGGCGCTTCATCACCCCGGGGCTCAACCCGAAAGAGAAGAAGTACGCCTATCCGTTCATCGGCGCCTCCATCGTGCTGTTCGGCCTGGGATGTCTCGTGGCCTACGTGACCTTCCCCCACGCCCTCAAGTTTCTCGACTCCATCGGCGGTCCGAGCCTGACCCAGATCCTCGACCCGACCAAGTACCTGAGCCTGATCGTCTTGATGATGACGGTGTTCGGGCTGACCTTTGAGTTCCCGGTGCTGCTGGTGTCGCTCGAGGTGGCCGGCGTCCTCACCCCGAAGCAGCTGTCCTCGTGGCGGCGGTGGGCCATCGTGTTGATCGTGGTGGTGGCCGGAGTCATCACCCCGAGCTCCGACCCGTTCTCCATGATGGCCTTGGCCGTGCCGCTGTACGTGTTCTATGAATTGTCCATCGTCATCGGACGGATCATCCAAAAATGACCGACGGGCGTGCCCGAGGGACGGCTCGGGAGCCCGCAGACGAGCTGAGGGCGAGCTTCGAAGCGTCGATCGACTTCCCCCTCGACGGGTTCCAGCTCCGGGCTATGGACGCCATCGACCGGGGGGAGTCGGTGCTCGTGTCCGCCCCGACCGGCTCGGGCAAGACCCTGATCGCCGACTACGCCGCCGCCCGGGCCCTCGGACGGGGCGGGAAGACCTTCTACACCACCCCGATCAAGGCGCTGTCCAACCAGAAGTTCGCCGAGCTCTCACGCCGCTACGGCGAGGACCGGGTCGGCCTCTTGACCGGGGACATCTCCCACCAGGCCCATGCCCCCATCGTGGTCATGACGACCGAGGTGCTGCGCAACATGTTGTTCGCCCGCTCCTCCATGCTCGACGATCTCCACGTGGTGGTCCTGGACGAGGTCCACTACCTCCAAGACCCCTACCGCGGATCGGTATGGGAGGAGGTGCTCGTCCTGACCCCGGCCGGAGTGTCCTTCGTCAGCCTGTCGGCCACGGTGTCGAACGCCAAGGACTTCGGGAAGTGGCTCACCTCGGTGCGGGGCATGACCCGGGTGGTCGTCGAGACCCACCGGCCGGTCACCTTGTCCCACCACTTCGCCGTGGCCGAGCGGGGCAGGGACGACATCACCGTGCTCGATCTGCTGGTCGATGGGAAGGCCAACCCGGCGGGACTGGCCATAGACGAGCGCGGCAGGCGGAACCCCCGCCACCGGTACCGGGTGCCCCGTCGGAGCGAGGTGGTGGAGTACCTGGCCAACGCGGGCATGCTGCCCGCCATCACCTTCATTTTCTCTCGGGCCGCCTGTGACGATGCCACTCGCCAGTGCGTCCAAGACGGCATCAGGCTCACAACTCCCGAAGAGCGGGTGCGCATCCGCCAGATCACCGAGGAGGCAACAGACCGCCTCACCGACAGCGACCTTCGCACCCTCGGCTACGGGCCCTGGTCCGCCGCTCTGGAGGCGGGTATCGCCCCCCACCACGCCGGACTGGTGCCGGCCTTCCGCCAGGCGGTGGAACGGTGCTTCTCCGAGGGGCTGATGAAAGTGGTGTTCGCTACCGAGACCCTGGCGCTGGGCATCAACATGCCGGCGCGGACGGTGGTGGTCGAGCGGTTCGCCAAGTTCCGGGGGTCTGACACCTCGGCCCTCAATGCCGGCGAGTACCGCCAGCTGACCGGCAGGGCCGGACGGCGGGGCATCGACTCGGTGGGCCACGCCATGGTGCTGTGGTCCCAGGCCACCTCGTTCGCACTGGTGGCCCGGACAGCTATCGCCCCCCCTCCCGACCTCGTGTCCTCCTTCCATCCCACCTACAACCTGGCCGTCAACCTCGTCCGTCGGTGGTCGCGTGAAGAGGCCCACGGTCTGCTCGCCGCTTCCTATGGGCAGTGGCAGGCTCCTCAAGGGTCGGTGGCGCTCGCCACCCAGCTGGATCGCCGCCTGGCCATCTTGGACGAGCGCGGCTTCATCGAAGGGTGGCGCATGACCGAGACCGGGCACGCGCTGGCGGCGATCTATCACGAGTCGGACCTGCTGGTGGCAGAGGCCCTGGCGGCCGGACTGTTCGACGGCCTGGAGCCCGCCTCGTTGGCCGGTGTGGTCTCCGCATTCACCTTCGAGGCCAGGAGAGTCGACGAGGAGCCACGGGAGCCGCGCCAACGTGTCGTCGTCGAGCGCCTGGCCCAACTGAGCCTCCTCGCCGATGACCTGCGGGCCGACGAGCGACGCGTGGGCCTCCGACGGACCAGACGCCCGGACACCGGCTTGGCCCGGGCGGTGATCGCCTGGGCCACCGGGGCGACGCTCGATACCGTCCTGCGGGAGACGAGCGTTGCCCCCGGAGACTTCGTCCGCAACATCCGCCAGCTGATCGATCTCGTCCGCCAACTGGCCCAGGTGGCTCCTGACCCGAACACGAGAGACGCCGCCGGTCTGGCCGTCGCCCTCCTCAGAAAAGGCGTCGTTGGCGCGGACGATCCCGCCGCGGTGGGGTCCGCGCCTGACCTGGTCGTACCCACCTAGTGTGATCTGGGCATGTTCCCCTACGCCGAAGAGACGTTCACCGCAGACGAGGAAGACATCCTCCGGCGCTATGTCACCAACCTGGACCAGCCCGTCTTCGCCCTGGTCAACCTGCCAGAGGTGGTCAAAGGCGCGCTGTTCGCCCGCTACTCTCGGTCGCCGAAGAGCCTGCGCCGCCTGTTCCTCGACGAGTTCGTGGGGGAGCTTGACATCACCGGCGACGCCACGGTCGACGCCACGGTCGGGCTGAAGCGGGCCGAGGAGCTCTACGAGAAGGTCTTTTTGGAGTACGGCGACGATTCGGTGGCCCAGCTCGGCGGTGTCCATCTGGCCTGCGAGCAGGCTTCGAACGTCCTGACCAAGGTCCTCGAGTGGGGCCGGCTGATGGCCTACCTCGAGCAGTCCACCCGCTACATCGCCTACAACAACCGCCTGAGCACGGGGCACTACCGCTACTACCGAGATCCCCACCTCCTCGACTCACCCCTCGGGGCGCGCTATGTGGGCGACATGGACCGCATGTTCGACACCTACGGTGAGCTGTTGGAAGAGGCCCAAACATGGCTCTCCGGCCAGTACCCCCGCCGAGCGGGCGACTCGGACTTCGTCCACCGCCAGGCCATCAAGGCAAAGGGCCTCGATGCCCTGCGAGGGCTGTTGCCCGCCGCCTCCCTGTCCAATGTGGGCATCTACGGCACCGGCCAGGCCTATGAGCTGTTACTCCTGCGCATGCGCTCCCACCCGTTGCCCGAGGCCCGCAGTTATGCCGACCTCATGCTCGAAGAGCTGAGGAAGGTCATTCCCTCGTTCCTGCAGCGGGTGGATCGGCCCGACCGGGGAGGGGCGTGGGCTGGCTACCTGGAAGCGACGCGCCGGGACACCGAGGAGATCGTGGCCGAGCTCTTCCCCGATCTCGTCTCCGCGTCCGACCATCCGACTGGCGGCCCGGCGGGCCAGCCACAGGTGACCCTCCTCGACTTCGACCCCGAGGGGGAGGACAAGGTGATCGCCGCCATCTGCGCCCCGCTCACCGATCGCTCCGAGGAAGAGGTGCAACGCCGGGTGCGCCTGTTGGGTGCCGAGGAGAAGCGCTCGATCCTCCGGGCCTATGTCGGGGATCGGACCAACCGCCGCCACCGGCCGGGACGGGCCTTTGAGCGCACCGGCTACCGCTTCGACGTCGTCACCGACTACGGCGCCTTCCGGGACCTCCAGCGCCACCGCATGCTGACCATCGAGTGGCAGCCACTCGGCACCACGCTCGGCTACGACGTGCCCGACGTGGTCGAGGGAGCTGGCTTGACCGACCGCTACGTGGCCTCGCTCGAGCGGTCCCGGGAGTTGGCCGAGGCCATGGCGCCGACCTTCCCCGTCGAGTCGGCCTACGCCGTGGCGCTGGCCTACCGGATCCGCTACTCGATGCAGATGAACGCCCGGGAGGCCATGCACATGCTGGAGCTCCGCTCCGGACCCCAGGGCCATCCGAGCTACCGGTGGGTGGCCCACGAGATGCACCGGTTGATCGCCGAGCAGGCCGGACATCACCTGCTGGCCGAGGCCATGTCCCACATCGACTTCGGCTCTGAGGACCTGGAGCGGCTCGAATCCGAGCGGCGGGCGGAAGTAAAGCGAAAAACCTTGTCGACATCGGGAAATCCCGCAAACGTCTGACCTGGACAGTTGTGGAAACTCCCTGGTGGATGGGGGTGTGTTCCATTTGACGACAAGAGGTACTCATGGCCTATCGTGCGCCGAGTCCCAGACGCCCCGGAAGGCGCGCCGTTGCGAATTCATTCGTGTGGCGCGACTCGAGGGGGGGATGCTGTGAGAGGCGGAGGAGGCCCAGGGGATCGAGTAGAAAACGTTTTCCCGACGACGACGGCTCAACTGTCGAGATCGGGGAAATGGTGCCAAAGACCCCTGGGTCAACCGCCTGTCTACAGGCCGGACCAACCAGTCACCCCACACAGTTCAGGAAACACCGTTCACCGAAGGCCACGGTGGGAATAATCCCGATCGCTGTCCCGTTGGCGAAGTCCGACACACGAAACCGTCGGCAGTGAACAGCGACGGAGTTCAAGCCAAGGCAACCAAAGGCGCTCGGCGGGTCGGCCGAACCGTCTATGCTCCCGCCCAACTCACCACTGAAAGACCGAGATGCCACCAGAACTCGATGAAGTCGATGGACCCGAAGAACTGATCGAGGGAGAACTCGATGAGTTGGTCGATGACGATGACGACCTGATCGCCGACGACGCCCTCGCCGTCCCTGACGATGACGACGTCGAGATCGTCGTCATCGAAGAGGACGACGATCTCGTCGTGCCCGAAGCCGCCACGAAGGCGCCAGCCAAGGCGGCCGCGGCAGATGAGTCAGAGGACGATGACGAAGAGGAGCCCGACGACGACGAAGACGTCGAGGCCAGCCTCGACACCATCTTGAAAGAGCGCCTGGTCGTCGAAGAGGTCGTCGATGACGATGAGGACACGCCTGAGCCGGAGGACAAGAGCGGCGACGGTGTGGAGCGGGTATTGCCCAAGCAGCCGGGCGAGTTCGTGTGCAGGTCTTGCTTTCTCGTCAAGCACCCGAACCAGCTCGCGGACAGCAAGAAAATGCTCTGCCGCGACTGCGTCTGAACGAGGGGGAGCCGTGCCGATCCCGGACGACCAAGCCCACGAGGACACGGCTCTGAACGAGCGGTTGATGGACCTGTTCGTCTTCGTCCCCGCCGGCATCGCCCTGTCGGTCGTCGAGGACTTCCCGAAGCTGGCCGCCCGGGGACGCGAGAAGCTCGGGACGCGGGTGACGTCGGCCCGGGCCATCGGACAGTTCGCCGTCAAGGCCGGCGCCGACGAGTTCCGTCGTCGATCAGAGGACCTGCTGCACCGATCCTCTGGCCCACCCGCCGCGGGCCCATCGCCAACGGCGCCGCCCGCGTCATCGGCCGAGACCCCGGTCACGACAACCTCGTCGGTGTCGTCCGCCGCCTCGACTCCTCCGAGCGGGGCGACCGCCCGACCGGCGTCGAACGCTCACATCCCGGCGGTCGGCACCTTGTCGATTCCAGGGTTCGACACGTTGTCGGCGTCCCAAGTCGTCCAGCGCCTCGACGGCCTGAACCGGACCGAGCTCGTCTCGGTGCGGGCCTATGAGTCCCAGACCAGGGGGCGCCGGACCATCTTGAGCAGGGTCGACCAACTTCTCGACGAGCGTTCCTAGCTCCCTCCCGCGAGCCGCTCGAGACGGAATGGCAGAACACCTGGAGGCGGTCTGATGGAGGCAGTGCGCAAGGCCACGGCGTACGACGGGCCACGGCTCGCCGAGTTGGCCCGCGAGTTCCTGGATGACGTGGCCTCGATCAGGGGAGGGTCGCTCCTCATCGAGCCCGAGCTCGATGCCGCTGGCGAACACGGGCTGCTCGCCCGACTGCCGGAGCTGGTCGAGGACCGCCAACGCCTAGTCGTGGTCGGGTCGCTCGACGAAGCGGTCGTCGGCTTTGCCCTCTGCCGCTACCTGGACCTAGGGGAACACGGTCGCCGCGGCACGCTGGACGCCTGCTACGTCGAGCCGGGGGCCCGAGAGCTCGGACTCGGGCGCATGCTCCTCGACGCCTCTGTCACCTGGTTCAAAGAGAGCGGATGCCGTGGCGCCGACGGGACGGCCCTGCCCGGTGACCGGGGCGCCAAGAACTTCTTCGAGGCGGCCGGCTTCAAGGCACGGATGCTGACCATGTACCAACCGTTTGACTGAAGGGGCACCTGGACCGAGAGGCCCGCCGAAACCCCTCAGGGGCTCAGGAGGCCCTGCGCCCCTGGCCCGAGCGGGCAGGCACGGGTCGCCTTGGCCCGGGTGGCGGGGGGATGGGGATGCCCATGAGCCGGGCCAGCTCGGGCACATAACCCAATGCCTTGCGGGCCGCGGCGAGGAGTGTCTCGTCGGCCCCGGTGGGCAACCCGGCGGGCTTCACGGTGCGACGAACCGGTGAGTCGACGACGACCTCCAACAAGGCCGTCCACTCCTCGGGCGGGGTGTCTGCCGTCATGGCCTGGCCTGCCGCGTCGGCCAGCCGCACGGCGAGCTCGGCCGACAGCCGGGCTGCAGGCTCGGGAGGCCGGATGGACGCCCGCACGGCGTCGGCCACGCGTCCGTCGTCGAGGGAGGTGGTGATCCGCTCGACCCACTTGTCCCGAAGGGCGGTGACCCGCTGATCGAGCGAGGTGCGAAGAGCAGTCGCCATCTCGGTGCCTTCTTCGTCCAAGGTGACGGTCGAGGCGGAGGCCACGATGGACCGCAGCTCTCGGAGGGGAACGTCCTTGCCGGCGTTGCGGGCGACAGAGGCCCTGTCCTTCCAGGTGGCCAGGTTGACCAGGGGGAGGAGCTTCTCAGCCATGGCCAACAGGGGCCCGGGCGTCACCTCGGGGACGCTGTCGGCCCGCGCCCTCGTGTTCTGCTCCTCGATGGCCTGGCGAACGGCTGGGATGCCACCGCGCAGGAGCTGCTCGGCGACCGGCAGCTCCTCGGGCTTCAACGTGGCGAGGGCGGCATTGCGGAAGGTGTTGGACGTGGCCAGACGGCGCGGGTTGTCGCGACCGCCGGACTCGCGGCCTCCCGGGCGGGCAGGTCCAGAGCGCCCCCGGCTCGGTCCGCCGTCACCGGCTGGGGTGCGCGAGTCGCTCCGACCCCTCGGCGCGCCTTCACCCCGGCCTCGGTCGCCGCCGCCCTCGGGCCGCGGGCGTCCGCCGGCCGGGCGGCGAGCGCCATCCCTCGATCCGTCTCGCGGGCCATCGCGGTCATCGCGACGCGGGCGCTTGCCCTTTTGGGCCAGCACCACGTTCACGTCGGGGCCCTTTTGCGGCGTGCCGATGACCTCGATCCGGTGGGCGGACTTGGTGTCACCCTTACCCTTCGGCGGCATGAGGGCGACGACCGTCGTGCCGTCGAGTGTCGTCTCCACCTCGGCTCGAAGCACTGCACCCACAGCTGACCCTTCAGGGACCAAACTGGCGTCGACGGAACCCCGGGGCTGCTTGGCGCCGACGGCGCGCCAGGTCCACGTTGATTCGCCGCTTTGACTTGTGAGTTCGACTTCGATGCGATGGGCCATACCGGCGGACAGGCTACTGCCGCTACCGACCTCTGGGGGAAAACTTCTTGACGGGGTGCCCTAAGAAGGCACTAAGAACCCCCTGAAATGCACGTTTACGGAAAGTCCCCGCCCTACGATGGCTAGATCCCCCGGGCCAAAAGTGCCAGTGGCGACGTCGATGCCGACATCGCCCGGCGGTGGTCCGTACCTTGGAGAGACAGTGACTGAGCATTCCCACAGCGATGGCGAGGTACCGGTCGACGCTGACGTCTCCGAGCTGGAGAGTCCCGGGACCCCGACCGCACCGTCGGCTGTTCCCCTTGGCCCGGCCGGTCCGGCCGAGGCCCGCCCGACCGAGAGGCTGAGCCCGACGACCCCGACCGAGCCGGTCCCGCTGGAGACGGCTTCTTCTACGTCCGCGTTCCTCCCGGCCGACTGGAGCGAGTCGGCCCGAGAGGTCATGCCCGGAGCGTCGAGCCCAGCCGTGGCCACCCCGTCTCACGAGGCTCGAGCCGCAGCTGCGACGACGGCTGCCGCTGTTCCGGTGTGGGGACCCGTCACGCCAACTCCCGACGGAGGAGAAGGGGCAAGACAGACTCCGCGGCCGAGGCGTTGGCAGTGGGGGGCCGTGGCCCTCGTCGCCGCTCTCATCGGTGGCGCCATCGGAGGAGGCATCGTCGCTGTCTCCACCCACAACGGCTCGACCACGGTGAAGGAGATCTCAGCCGGTCCCGCGCTGCTGAACGGCACGACCAACATCGAACAGGTCATCGCCAAGGTGCAGCCGGCCATCGTGTCGATCGACGCCAAGTCGACGTCGTCGTCTTCCACCCAGTCCATCTTCGGGGGAACGTCGAGCGGCGTCCAAGAGGACCAGGGGACGGGGATGATCATCACCTCCGATGGGGAGGTCGTGACCAACAACCACGTGATCGCTGGCGCAACGACCATCACCGTCACGCTGTTCGGCAGCCTTAAGGCACTGCCGGCCAAGCTCATCGACACCGATCCGACCAATGACGTCGCCCTCCTCCAGATCACCGGCCAGTCCGACCTTCCAACCGTCTCCTACGGCAACTCGGACAACGTCCAGGTGGGTGACGCGGTGGTGGCCATCGGCAACGCCCTCGGGTTGTCCGCCGGCACGCCGACGGTGACGCAGGGGATCATCTCGGCAAAGGGACGCACCGTCCAGGCGAGCGACTCGACCGGTAGCGCCACTGAGACCCTCACCAACATGTTCCAGACCGATGCGGCCATTAATCCTGGCAACTCCGGTGGTCCGCTGGTCGACAGCTCGGGCAAGGTCATCGGCATGAACACGGCGGTGGCGGCGAGCGCGGATGGGACCTCCCAGGCCCAGAACATCGGCTTTGCCATTCCCGCCAACAAGATCGAGAAGCTACTGCCGGCATTGCGGTCGAAGTCCATCAGCGGGACGACCCAGGCGGGCACCGCCTATCTCGGCGTCTCGCTCGAGACGCTGACCTCGCAGCTGCGCAGCCAGTACAACTTCGTGCCCACACAAGGCGCTGTCGTCCTCCAGGTGGAGCCGGACTCGCCGGCCGAGAGTGCCGGCCTGCAGCAGGGCGATGTGATTACGTCGTTCGACGACAAGGCCGCCACGAGTGCCGACCAACTGGCCACGGCCGTGCAGGCGGCCAAGCCCGGCACGAAGGTGACCTTGGGCCTCTACCGGGGCCAGACCCAGATGATGGTGTCGGTGACCCTTGGCTCGTCCAGCCAGGAGCAGCAGACGACAGGTTGAGTCACGGTACGCTCGTGAGCACACCGCGTGAAAGGCCCCAGCGCATGTCTTTCGATAGTCACACCCCTTACGCCGGCACCCAGGCGGTCCTGCTCGCCCCCCGGCCCGAGCCCGTGCGGGGGGGCGAGGCCCCCGACGAACAGTCGATGACGCTCATCCTCGAGGCAGCCACCCGAGTCCCCGACCATGGTGGGCTCCGACCCTGGCGCTTCGCGGTCGTGAGTGGGACGGGCCGTGACGACTTCGGCGAGGCCCTGGTGGCCGGCCTCCATGAGCTTCGGGGTGAGGACGTTCCTCCTGCCGCCGAACAGAAGATGCGCCAAAAGGCCTACGCGGCACCCTGTGCCGTGATGCTCATCGCCTCGCCCCATGCCAAGTCGAACGTCCCCCTCTGGGAGCAGGTGTCCTCAGCCTCGTGCACCGGCTACGCCATGGTGCTCGCGGCCACGTCCCTCGGATTCGGCGCCGTGTGGAAGAGCGCCCCGGTCTTGGACACGGCGGCCGTGAAGGATCTGTTCAAGCTCGGAGAGCGAGAGCAGCTGCTCGGCTGGGTGAATCTCGGCGCCGCCGGCGAGCCGTCGAGGAAGAAGGACACAGCGAGTGACGAAGATGTGCTCACCGCCCTCGTGACCTACATCGGAGGGTCCGAGGCCTAGCCCCCTCAGCAGAGGCTCCTGTGATCGGGCTCATCGCCCTCAGTAGCCCCAGCGGGCCATAGGAGGGCCGTAGCCCGCCTCAGCGGCACAGCTGCCGCAGAGGTCCATTCGGTAGGCACCGGGCCGGTCAGACGAGGCCACCCGTCGCCAACCATAGCGACGGGCCTCTTCCAGGCAGGACGACTCCGACCAGCGGGGGGATGTCCGCACGCCGCACTTCCCACAGGTCCGGAAGAAGACGTCGTCATCCGCATACGGATCGTCGAAGATCGAGTCGTCTGGGTCGTAGTCGTATTCCATACCGGTCTCCTGACCCGAGAATACCGTCGTGGCTGGCCGGCCGAACAGTCTGCCGGACCAAGCCCCGCCTTCCGCGTACGACGAGCAGTGGGGCGGCTCGAGCCACCGGCGCCTGCGTACGGGCTCGTCCCGGAGCCAATTAGATTTGACTGCAGATGGACTGTCGAGGGCGCCGTGCCCGGATGGCTTGACGAGATCGAAAGGCGGCACCATGGCCGATGGAAATGACTGGAACGCACAGATCATCGAGGAGTTCCGGGCGAACGACGGCAAGGTGGGTGGCCAGTTCGAGGGCTCCCCGCTCCTTCTCCTCCACTCCACCGGGGCCAAGTCCGGCAAGACCCGGGTCAGCCCGATGATGTACGCCAAAGAGGGCGAGCGCATCTTCGTCTTCGCCTCGAAGGCGGGCGCGCCGACTAATCCGGACTGGTACCACAACCTGGTGGCCAATCCCGATGCGTCGATCGAGGTGGGGACGGCGACGCTCGAGGTCACCGCCACTGTCCTGGAGAGAGACGAGCGGGATCGCGTCTATGCCGAGCAGGCCCGCAACTACCCCGGCTTCGCCGAGTACGAGGCCAAGACCGATCGGGTGATTCCGGTGGTTGCCCTCGACCCGTCGTAGTACCGG
>Ga0182030_10013860_pt1 | contig 15996 bp, 15 predicted proteins | sample 812S3MmetaG_FD_121299 | JGI IMG/M metagenome (GOLD analysis project Ga0182030, IMG submission 121299) | Permafrost microbial communities from Stordalen Mire, Sweden - 812S3M metaG (Illumina Assembly) | ecosystem: Environmental > Terrestrial > Soil > Wetlands > Permafrost | place: Sweden...
CACACGGGCGGCTTCGTGTGGGGCATCTTCGATAAGCCGATTCACTTCTGGCGGGGAACGACGCTGGCGGGCATCGTTGAGGATGAGACCAAGCACGATCCCAGCCGCGGTTTTGCAGGCGGCTACCATCTGGAGCTCGCGGCGCTAGATCTCCCGAGCCTGCCCCTGGCCGGCCTCCCCAGCACGATGTGGGGACGCGATTTCGCGTTCGTCATGGAACACTATCGCAGCATGGCGGGCGTCTTCATCAACGGCGAGGATATGACCCGCGCCACGAACCGCATTACGCTGAATTCCAAGGTCAAGGATGCTTTTGGATTGCCCGTGGCCAATATCCATAACGACGACCACGAGAACAACGCCGCCATGCGTGCGCATGCGCAGCGTCAATCGAAGGCGCTTTACGAGGCAGTCGGGGCCATCCGCGTAGTTGCGTCGCGGCAGACCCCGGCGACTCACAACATGTGCACGGCGCGTATGAGCAAGGACCCCGCGGACGGCGTGGCCAACGCGCACGGCCAGTCCCACGACATCGCCAATCTCTTCATTTCGGACGGCAGCGCCATGAGCACGCCAGGCTCGGCGAACCCGACTTTGACCATCGTCGCGCTCGCGCTGCGGCAGGCGGAATACATCGCCGGACAGATGAGTGCGCGGAGTATCTAAGAAGACGATTTTCCTTTAAATACCCTAAACAACTTCCCGTGTCCGAACCACGGCCAAGCGGACGGCCAACTCCTCCCATCTGCGGCGCGGGGTCGGGCCCTCTGCGCAAGCGATGGCCGCTCAGGTGCTGGCCGCAGCCGTCGCCAGCGTTGTGCACGAGGCCGCGCACAAGGACATTCTTGTCCTCGCCTGCCCTCAGACGCGAATTGATCGCGCTGGTAGACGGCTACTTGTCCAGGCGGTACGGCTCCCGCCGGGAGCTCTAATTAGAACCCTCTCGTCGCCAGGCATAGTAGGCGTCGAGCACCTTGAGACGGTCCAGATTGGGCATCGTCGCAGGTCCCGGGTTCACTCCAAACCGCATCACGAGCGGTGCGCCTTCGGAAAAGGCCGGCCAATCGGGCAGGCTCGTACCGTTCGGATCACCCTTCGTCGCAAAGTTGACCCAATAGCCTTGCATCTGCTGGGAAAGCGCACGGTCCTCCGCCGTCGGCTGATCGCGGCCCCCGACGCCGAGATTGCCGAACACGTAGCCGACCTCCTGACCGTGAGTCGAGCCGTTGGGGTCCCGGGCACTGGGCCGGTCGAAGTTATAGACGTACGCCTTGTGCTTGCCGTACCCCGCCTGCAGGCGCACCCAGGTGTACTGTCCCCAGAAGAACGAGGTGTCACTGCGCAGCTGCGTGGCAGAGCGCGTCGCCTGCTCGGCCGTGGCATGCGGATACACAGCCAGAATGGCGTCGGCCTCTTTTCCGTACCCCTTGCGCACCTCCGCTTCGAAGGCGGCCGGGTCACTCTTTTGAGCGCCGAAGCCTGCCGATTCGTCGGAAACGTCGCCTACCAGGATCGGTGTGTCATTGAAGTGACCCTTACGCCATAGTTCGTACTGATCATCCGCGATCACGTACTTGTCGACGGGCGGCCAGAAGCGTGGCGCACCGGGGGCCCGCTGCGCAGTGTTCAGTTGGTCGGCAGGCAGTGCCCGCGCCTCCGCCAGGCTGTGAACGCCGAGGCCCTCCAGCCAGTTCTTACCGGCAGTCTCGGCCATCTGCAGCGTCTGGATGCTGCCCCCGGCCCAGGCCGTCGCCTGCGGCGGCATGAAGTTGGCACCGCTCTCGGAGATCACGCCGCGAAACAGGCCCTTGGCCAGAGGTGAGGCCGCCAGCATGCTGACCGAGAAGCCTCCGGCCGAATGCCCGAGGATGGTCACCTTCGACGGATCGCCACCGAACCTGGCAATGTTCTTCTGAATCCAGTGCAGGCCGGCAAGTTGGTCCAGCAGGCCATAGTTGCCCGAGCCGTGTCCGATTTCACGGCTGAGGTCAGGGGTTGCGAGGAAGCCGAGCACTCCGACCCGGTAGGCAATGCTGACGAACACCACGCCTTTCTTTGCGAAGTTGGCGCCGTCATAGAGGGGCGCGCTCGTCATCCCACCCGTGAAGCCCCCGCCGTAAATCCATGCGATGACCGGTAGCTTCTCCCCGGATTTCGTGGCGGGCGTCCAGACATCGAGATACAGGCAGTCTTCGCTGAGCGCCACGCCTGGGGCCATGCGATTGGCCAGACCGGGCTCCTGGATACAGGCCGGCCCGAATGCGACGGTCTGCCGGACTCCGGACCAGGGCCTGACCGGTTGGGGTGCCTTCCAACGCAGGTCCCCGGTAGGCGGTGCCGCGAACGGAATACCCTTGAACTCCGAGACGCCGTCCACAACCGCCCCCGCGATCGTGCCGCCCGTTACTTCGGCCTGTGAAATCTGCGCCATCGTCGGTGCTGCCGCAGCAGTCAGCCCGAGCGCCAGCAGTGAAACCACCCAGTTGCTCTTCATTTCCGATCACTCCCCCTGCTCTCGACGTGCTTGTCTATCCATGCGATCACGAGGTCTGCGAGCTGACTGCTGTTCTTGTCCTGCATGAGCATATGGCTGTTCCCTTTGATGCCCATCGCCGGCAGATACATCATCGTCGCATCCCCACCCGCCTTCTTGAGCTGATCGACGAACGTGTTGCAGCTCGTCAGCGCATCCATCCAGCTGAATGGCGCCTTCACATCGGCGAGGTGGTCGCCGAACATGATCAAGGTCGGAATCTTCGCCAGCGTCGCCAGCTGCGCGGCCGTCAGATGGGTATCGCATTGCATCTCGATCGTAACGAGTCCTTTGACACTCGTTGGATCGAGCAGCGCGGCCTGCTCAGGAAAGAAGCCGGATTCCGAATGTCCGACCAGCACGGCACCGTGCAGCTTCACGCCCAACGCCGCCATCTGGGTCAGTGTCGGGTTGGGATTCTGGGAGAGCGTCGAGTTCAGGTCGGGAATCATCTGTTTATAGAGTTCCTCGACTGCCTCGATCGGAAACTGCTCGTCCTTGAATCCCTCGCCGAACTTCGGCCCGAAGCGGAACACCGTCCAGGCGAACTGGTGCGTTGCGTCGAGAATCCCTGGCATCTGGGCACTTGCCAGCGTCCCTGTGTAAACGGCATTGAAGCTGCTCGGATCGAATCCGGAGCGGGCTCGGGACACCTGGTCGGCGAGGTAAACCGAGCGATCCTTGCGCACGAAGTACTCACTCCAGCCCATGCGTCCATCGGGCGTCGTCTCCCAGGTCTTGCTGCTCAGACAGCAGCCATGGACGAAAACGACAGGAACGTGCCGGGCGCCCTTGAGAGGGATCTGATATTGGACGTACATCTGGTTGACCGTGATCTCGCCGGTCTGCGCAGGAATGACGCCCGTGGCAGGCGCGCTGATCGTTCGATGCTCGCCACCGACAAAGAAACTGCCCTGCTCTTTGATAGTCAATGGGCCCGAGACCTGCGGGAATGCCGCAATGGGCGCCAGCGAGGCCATGATCATGAGAGTCCGGAATCCGATCAACCGTGCGATACGCGATACCATGAACTGTGCTCCATCGCCCAGGTAGAGGCGAAAGCAGGATACTCGCAATTTTGAACGCCTCACTCCGGCAGGTTTATTCTCTGCAGTAACGCTTTGAATCGCAGGTTGATAGCAAGCTCCGGGGCCCGCGCGAGTATGGGCGCCGTTTTGATTTCGAGCAGGCCCAGATCGATGCAGAGAGTTGACGGGCGGCGACCTGATGCAGGATGCTCGTTCGGTACTCGTCCCGTCGGCAATTTCGCAAAAGGATCACGCTGTGCCTTCACTGAGCGTCCCGGTACCGGGTGATCCGATCGCCGGGATGGCGTGGCCCGCTCCTGAGGAGCCCCGGTCATTGCTGGATCGTTGGTCCGTCGCGGCGACCGTGACCGGCAATGCGCTCGAGTTTTATGACTTCCTGACTTTCTCCACTTTCGCGGTCTACATCAGCCGTGCCTTTTTCCCGGCCAAAAGTGCCTTTGCGAGCCTGCTGTTGACGCTGGCCACTTTTGGCGTTGGCTTTCTTACCCGGCCGTTGGGCGGAATTCTCATCGGTGCCTATGCCGATCGGGCCGGGCGGCGACCCGCACTGATGCTCACCATCAGCCTGATGACCGTCGGTACCGTTGCCCTGGCACTGACACCGTCATACGCCAGCATCGGTCTCCTGGCACCGCTGATTCTGATCGTCGCGCGGCTGGTGCAGGGCCTGGCCCTGGGTGGCGAGGTGGGACCCTCTACCGCACTCCTGCTCGAATGCGCACCACCAGGCCGACGCGGACTTTTTGTGAGCTGGCAGAACGCCAGTCAGGGCATTGCCATCTGCGTCGCCGGATTTGTGGGGCTCGCCCTGGCGATGATTCTGGACAAAGGGCAGCTCGCGACGTGGGGCTGGCGCGTTGCGTTTGCACTGGGCCTGGTCATTGCTCCGGTGGGACTGTTCATTCGTCGGCGCCTGCCCGAAACGCTCCTCACACCGGGATCCCGCAGCAGCGCCGCGGTGCTCGGATTACTGTGGCGTGAGCATCGTCGGTCTACGGTGCTGGCAGTCATGGTCATCATATGCATCACGGTCACCGCGTATCTGACCACCTACATGACGACCTACGCGCTCACGACACTTGGCATGCCCGCATCGAGCGCCATGTTTGCCACGATCGCAACCGGCGTCATCATGGCCGCCGGGGCACTCTGGGGAGGACGCCTGGCTGACCGGTTTGGCAGCAAGCGCGTCATGATCGTGCCGAGACTCGTATTGATGGCTGCGGTATACCCGGCGTTTCTTCTGCTTGTCACCTTCACCTCTACCGGCACTTTGATTTTCGTCACCGCGTTGGTGACAGTACTGGGAGCTTTGAGCGCCGCCGCGGCGACCGCGGCGCTGGCTGCGGCTTTCCCCAATGAGGTGCGCAGTTCCGGAATCGCGATCGCCTATGCGATCTCCGTCAGCGTGTTTGGGGGCACCACCCAGTTCGTGATCGCATGGCTGATCGGGACAACGGGCGACCGGCTGTCCCCCGCCTACTATCTGATCGCGACGAGTGCCATCAGCCTTTGGGCAATGTTCCGGCTGCCGGAGACCTTTGCCGTCAGGTCGCCGCGAACCTGATAGCCTCTCTTGACCGTGAGTCCCACCGAAGAATATTCCGCGCGTCTTTCAGTTCATGAAGCGCAGATCAAGGCACTGACCAGGCGTGAGGAGCGGATTGCCGGCGCCCGGCTGCTCGTAGGGCTGCTGGTCGTGGCAATCGTAGCCGCAAGCCTTGTCCTGCATCAGCGTGCGCTCTGGTGGGCGCTGCCTCCCCTTGTGGTGTTCGTCTGGCTGGTCAGCTGGCACGCCTCAGTACGTCGCGTCCACGAACGCGCAGAGCGCGCCGCTGCCTTCTACCGCCGGGGACTTGATCGCATCAACGACCGATGGGTCGGCGGCGGTCAAACGGGGGAGCGCTTCCTGGATCCACATCATGTCTACGCCGCGGACCTGGACCTCTTCGGCCGCGGCAGCCTTTTCGATCTGCTCTCGGCGGCGCGAACGAGAATGGGGGAACAGACCCTGGCCCAGTGGCTGCTGGCCCCGGCGGCCGCAGCAGAGATCCGAGAGCGTCAGGCCTGCCTTGCCGACCTGCGCCAGCGGCTCGATCTGCGCGAGGACCTTCAGGGTTTGGGCGAGATCGGTGTCGGTGTACATCCCGACGGGCTCGTCGCCTGGTCGCAGTCCGCCAATCAACTGCAGGCGAAGTGGATCCGTGCAGTTGCGTTCCTGTTGCCTGCTCTCATGCTCGCCACAGCGGCCATTTGGGCACTCCTTAACGTCGGTTGGCCTTTTTTCCTGATTCTTCTTGCCGAAATCGTTGTCCTTAATGTGCTCAACAAGCGCCTCGACGCCGTTATTCACACCGCCGAAAGCGGTTTCGAGGACCTGCGTCTGCTCTCGGATCTGCTGATCCGCACTGAGCGCGAGCCCTTCGCTGCGCCGGCGCTGCGGGCTCTCCAGCGCCAACTGGCCTCGCATGCGCAGCCCGCCTCGCGCGTCATCGCGCGGCTCAGAGCGATCAGCGATTTGGCCGGCCAACGGGACAACATGCTGGTGCGGGCGTTCCTGGAAATACCCCTGCTTTATTCCGTCCATGTGGGACTCGCGGCGGAGGCCTGGCGCTCGCGTCACGGTGCGGTGATTCAGTCCTGGCTTTTGGTCGTCGGCCGTCTCGAGGCCCTCTCTTCGCTGGCAATGTATTCGTATGAGCATCCGGATGACACATTCCCCGAAATAGCGGAGGGAAACGGAACCTTCGAGGCGCGCGCGCTCGGCCACCCTCTCCTGCCCGCAACCGCGTGCATCCGCAACGACGTAAGCATCCGGGCGCCCACCCGCACGCTGCTGATCAGCGGATCAAACATGTCCGGCAAGAGCACGTTATTGCGCGCCGTAGGGGTCAATACCGTATTGGCAATGGCCGGCGCCCCGGTCCGGGCGCAGGCGATGCGCCTGACGCCGCTGCAGGTTGGCGCCAGCATCCGCATCAACGACTCCCTGAGCGAGGGTCAATCGAGGTTCTACGCTGAGATCACCCGGCTCCGGGCGCTGTTCGAACTCGCGGCCCGCGACACAGCGCTGCTATTCCTGCTCGATGAACTCCTGCAGGGGACCAACTCAAAGGATCGGCGGATCGGGGCCGAGGGCGTTCTGCGGGAGTTCATCGAGCGAGGCGCGATCGGTCTCATCAGCACGCACGACCTGGCATTGACCGAAATCTCGGGGCTGCATATCGATGCTCTCCGCAACGTTCACTTCGAGGATTTCTTCGACAACGGTCGCATGAGTTTCGATTTCAAGCTGCGCGACGGAATCGTTACGAAGAGCAACGGAATCGAGCTGATGCGGTCCATCGGCTTGAAGGTCTGATCGCGGACTTGCACGAACTGACAAACCCGTCCTATAGTTTGGCCAGTCGTGGCGTAGGAAACATGCCACGACTGTTCTCGGGGCGGAGTACAAGTCTCCACCGGCGGTGATGGCGAGTAATCGCATGAGCCCGCGGGCGCTTGGTTGATGAAACCAAGGCAGCAGATCTGGTGCGAATCCGGAGCCGACGGTAAGCGATCACCTGGTGATCGCTTGAAAGTCCGGATATACGAGAGCGAAGGATATGTAGGGCTATCGCAATGGCGCGTTGCGTCCATTTCGCGTGTCCTTGCGTTTCTTTGCCCCCCCGAGTGTTGTTTTTCGGGAGGTGCAATGAGTAAATCCGCGACACGCGTGGCCTTCGTCCAATCCTGTTGGCACCGGGATATCGTCGATCAGGCCCGGCTCGCATTCCTCAAGGATCTGAGCAAAGCGGGCTTCCGACGAAGCGGTGTCAGTTGCTTCGAGGTTCCGGGTGCGTTCGAAATCCCGCTCCAGGCAAAATTGCTGGCCAAGTCCGGGCATTTTGCCGCAATCGTTGCCGCGGGATTCGTGGTCGACGGCGGCATTTACCGACATGAGTTTGTTGCGTCCACCGTAATCGACGCGCTGATGGCCGTCCAACTTGAAACCGAGATTCCCGTGATTTCGGCAGTTCTTACTCCAAAGAATTTCCACGAGCACGCGGAACATCTTTCATTCTTCCGACACCACTTCGTAAAAAAGGGCGCCGAGGCGGCGGCCGCCTGCATAGCCACCCTGAATAACATGGACACGCTGAAGTCGCTCGCGGGGCCCGAGTACCGCCGCGGCAGCGAATCACGACGATCTGCCGGTCGAGAGGCGCCTTGAGTGCCGACCACTACATGCGAGAGGCGCTGGGTGCGGGACGAAAGGCGCTGCCCGCTTGCCTGCCCAACCCGCCTGTGGGCTGCGTAGTGGTTGTCTCAGGGGAAATCGTCGGGCGCGGCCACACCCAGCCACCGGGCGCGCCCCACGCGGAGATTGCCGCGCTCAACGCCACAAAAGGTGATCTGGCGGATGCGACTTTATTCGTTACGCTGGAGCCCTGCTCGTTCCACGGGCGCACACCCGCCTGCGCCGACGCGATCATTGCAAAGGGCATTCGCGACGTTGTAGTCGCCATCATCGATCCTGACCCGAGGAACGACGGCGCGGGCATCGCGAAGCTGAGAGGTGCTGGCGTCGAAGTGCAGCTTGGCGTCCTGGCAGAGGAAGCGCAGGCAGACCTTGGTCCGTATCTTAATCGCCCCGCCAACAGGCAAAGGGACTGAACGTGGCAGGTCCGCAATGGTGATCCGTCTGGTGGCAGTTTGCGGGTTACTCCTGGGCTTCCTTGCGTGGCCACCTCGCGTCGTGGAAGGAGAGGCTGCGCCCCCGGCCGCAGCCATTGCCGGCGAGCTCGCTGAATACATGCAGGCGCAGGTCGCTGACCACCACTTCAGTGGCGCCGTCCTCGTCGCGCAGAATGGCAAGATATTGCTGGCTAAAGGCTATGGCTTCGCCAATTTGGAATGGCGGATCCCCAATACGCCGCAAACCAGGTTCCGCATCGGTTCGCTCACCAAGCAATTCACGGCAACTCTGATCATGCAGCTGCGGGAAGCGAAGCTCGTGGATCTGCAGAATTCGATCTGCAAATACCTCGACCCATGTGTCGATGCATGGCAATCGGTGACGCTCAGTCATTTGCTTTCACATACATCGGGTATTGCCGGCTACGGGGACAAGCCCGACCCCAAGTCACACTCCATACCACCGTGGACGGCAGCGCAGATTGCGGTGAGCTTTCGCGACAGGCCCCTGGAGTTCGCGCCGGGCACGAAGTGGAAGTACAGCGACTGGGGCTATGTACTGCTTGGCATGGTCATCGAAAAGGTGACGGCCAAACCGTACGCGACCGTCCTGCAGGAACGGATATTCGGGCCGCTGGGCATGAAGGACTCGGGTTACGACCTGTCAGAAGACATTCTGATGCAGCGTGCCGCCGGATATCGACTGCTAGACAAGCGGCTGGTGAATGCTGACTACATCGACATGCGTGGGCCATTTTCAGCCGGTGCGCTGCGCTCGCCCTCATGTGGACTGAGATCATCAGCAACTACGGCTATGGGTGGATGGTGAGCAGACCTTCACCGACATCAGGCCGCTCGCCGCCTTGGGCCGTGCCCGGTCATTTCCAGGTGGTCCATCCAGGTTCCATTAACGGCTTTTCGTCGGAGATATGCCGGTATCCCGACGATCACACGACGGTAATAGTCCTCTCCAATCTGGAAGACGCCGATCCCATCGGTCCCGAGCTGGCCGCGAAAGTTTTCCATCAGAAGTTCTCGTTGCCCGCCTCAAATCCGAAATGACCTTGCTTCATCGAGCTCACTGAGCGGCACTCGGGGCAGCTCTATGCCGGCGATATAGGGCGTCTTCTGCCCACTGAGCGGGGTGAGATTGAACAGCGATTTATCCCGAACCACGAACCGCATGGGCCGCAGCAGGCCGGCCGCTTCCCGGAACCGCATCGTGAACTGGAGGTGGCCGTCTACGTGGCTGGTCGCATAGCCCGTGCCGAACATGGTGCCCAACAGCGCGAGCCGGTCACCGTCCCGGCGCAAGACGTAGTAAGGGTAGTTGCCACTGGCGGACGCCAGTCGGCTCGTGCCGTTGGTAACGAGATTTGGCCTGATGACCATCAGGGAATCGCCGGAAGTATCACGCACCTGCTGCACGATACTGCTGGCGGCGAGGCTGCGGACCAGCGAGTCATCATCAGCTTTGCCGAGTTCCCGGTTCTGCACAGCGCTTTGGGGATCTTGCGCAGAGCTGGACCACACTGGCCGAGGCCATTCGATCCGTGATCAAAGGAGCGCGTCATGTCGCAACCGTTTGAAAGCGTGCGTGATCAACTCTTACGAGCCGGTATTGCGCCCAGGCACGTCCGGCGCTACATCGTAGAGTTGCGCGAACATCTGGCCGATTTGACAGCGCGCGAGCGCGGCGCGGGGCTTGATGTCAAGGCCGCTGGCGAACGCGCCCGCGCGATGCTCGGCACCGATCATCAGTTGGTACAGGCGATGATCGAAAGGGCTCCACGCTCATTGACGGCGCGTGCCCCTTGGGCGGTGTTTGCGTTGCTGCCGGTCGTGATGCTTGTGGCTGTCGTGGCAACGATTGCCATTTCGATGATGCACCTGCTCGGGCCAGTGCATGCGGCATGGCCCGGTGGCGTACCGAATTCCTATACCGGCCCCATTTCGGCGGCGAGCTTCGTCGCTGACTATCTGCTTGGCCCGGTATTCGCGGCCGGAGGCATTGCTTTGGCACTGCGTCAACGCCTGACATCCCGCTGGGTCTGGATCGGGCTTGGCCTCATCGCGCTGTTCAGCGGGATGTTCGGGTTCTATATGAATGTCCTTCCACCCCGAGGCGGCTTTCCAGGTGGTGCGGTATTTTCTGCGCTACCCAATGTCATTGTGGATGGGCACGTGAACGCCGCTGCGACGTTAGCTTTGGTCGCATTGCGCGCTGGGGTTCTGTTCGCTGTCACCGGCATCGCCTACGGCGCCATGCGGACACGTAGTAATTCTGCGGCAGTGGCTCCTGCGGCGTGAACGCGCGAGCCTTCGACGATCCTTTCACGCGTGCTACCGACCACGGTCAGCCGCGCCCCGCCGAATGCTGCGGCAACCCGTCCGCCGGGTGATCCCAAGACGGCGCGTCCTGCATCCAGATATAGTCCGCGGGTGCAGCCATGTCGGGCCGGTCCAGACTGCCGATCGTCACATCGATCTCACCGGGACGCTGCGCATTGCGATAGGTCAGCGGCGACCCGCACTGGTAGCGAATCGCGCCACACAGGCATCGGCCGGTAAGCGGTTCGGCCATGGATCAGCCTGCTCCGCTCGACTCAATGATGTCGCGCAGATAGTCGACGTGCTTGCAGAACGCCTTCCGTCCGGCCGGAGTGACTGAAATCCGGGTTCGGGGCTTCTTGTTCACGAACACTTTCTCAACGGCAACATAGCCTGCTTGTTCCAGAGTCGCTATATGAGCGCCGAGATTTCCGTCGGTTGCCTCGACGACCTTCTTCAGCTGTGCGAACTCGATGTTCTGGCTAGGACGCAGTCCGTTTACCGCGGCCATGATACGAAGCCGCAATGGCTGATGGATCAGATCGTCGCCTCCGGTAACCATGTCAGGCCGCCCTCATCCAGAATCCCGTCAGCAACAGCGATCCGCCACCAAGAGCCGCCATCCACAGCATGAAGTACTCGTGAAACAGTCCGTAGCCGACCACCGTCAATCCGCCGACCGCCAATCCGACCACTGCCCAGCGTGGTCCGCGCCAGATACCGACCAAGACGTAGATCAGAGCCATGACGAGCGCCGGAAATGCGCCAAATTGCGGGCCTGAGTTCGGTGCCATGATGTAGTAGGTGGCCGCGATGAAAGCGGTGATGGCGGCACCGGCGGCCAGGAACCGCCAGGACTTGGCGCTGCGCGTCCCATCAGTTGGCGTCGCGCGAACGATCAGCAATCCGCCGAGGAGACCGAGCGCGTCCAGCACCAACCAGATGACGCCCGCATAACCCGGCCATAGGGCCGTGGACGCATAGCCGATCGCCCAGACGCAGCCCCACACCAGGAAGTGTGGCGCACCGTACTCATAGCCGCGCAGGATCGATAGCCGGTGCTGGGCACGGCGCACATCGAGCAGGGCATCAGCGGCTTGCTGCGCTGATACAGACGAAGCACTCGTTTCCATGGCCGATCCTCCTTTACACCCGTATGGAGGACTCTATCCCACAGAGCCTTGAAACGCAAGTTGCCCCGGATCGGCAGCTGTTATGGGCTTTTGGCCTGGGTCTCGATGAGTGAGCGGTAGTCCGGCAGTCCGGGAGTCTTGAGATCGGCAATCTTTGCGCGATCGTCCCAGCGGCGCACGCGCAGGGCCTCGCGAAAATACGTTTCCTGCTCGAAGGCCGCGACTTCTGCGGCCGCCATCGGCCCGCCCTGCAGCTGCAGCGTGCGCACTGATGCCGGACTCAAATTGCTGAAATATCCGGCTTCCGTAGCACACAGATAACGCTTCGCCGGCACGTGCAATCTGACGGGGTCCGACACTTCCGGTCCGAACCGCCGTGCCAGCCAGGCGGCGCCGACCCGCTCGTGCTGCTCATCGTGAGTCCACTCAGCGAAATCATCCGCTGCACCGTTGATGAGATGTCCGATGTCGTGCAGCAGCGCCGCGACGATCAGGTTCGCGGGTGCGCCCTCCTGTTGGGCAAACCACGCAGCCTGCAGACCATGCTCAGTGACGGAGACGCACTCGCCGAAGTAGGCCTCGGCGCCACGCTTCCCGAAAATTCCGATGACTTCATCGGTAACGTTCACGGCGTGGCTCCCGGGTACGGCATGGGCAGACCATACCACTGTCAGCTTCTGCGGTGAACCGCGCGGCAGATTTCCCGACACAGGCCCTCGCTGCTCGCAGCCACCGTCGAGTCGCGACCGATAATGTCGGAGGTCCGACCCTCCAGGTCGCTGATTACCCCACCGGCCTCGACAACGCAGGGCGCGACGGCCGCAATATCCCAGGGCTTCATCAGCGGGTCGACTGCGGCATCCAACACCCCGCGGCACACCAATGGGTATTGAACGCAATCACCCACCATCCGCAGCCGGCCGACCTTGAACGCCAGTTCGGCCACTTCCCGGGCCCCGCGCTTCTTCAGCCAGCTTCGTTCCTTGAAACTCGTCATTCCGACCTTGGCGTCGCCAAGCGATGTCGACTTGGCGACATGCACTCGGCGCGGGCGCCCGCCGGGCCGCACCAGCCAGCAACCGTGTCCCGCAGCCGCGTAGGTTGTCTCGCGCAACGCCGGTAAATGAATGCAGCCAAAGACGGGTTCCCCGTCGACGACAAGCCCGATCAGCGTTCCGAACATCGGCATGCCCAGAACGTAAGACGCCGTGCCATCGATCGGGTCCACGAGCCAGCACCGGCCCGTGCGTTGCAGCACGCCGCCGTATTCCTCGCCGAATATCGCATCAGCAGGCCATGCCGCGCTCAGCCGTTCGCGCAGCAGCCGCTCGGCAGCTCTGTCGGCGACCGTGACCTCACTCCCATCCGACTTGCGCGCGGAGCTCACGCGACTGAAGTGCCGCATCACGATGGCGTCGGATTCCTCAAGGGCGGCCATGACCGTGGGCAGCAGTGTCTTGAATTCGCGCGCCGTCAGCATTCATTCCTCCAGCGAAGCCCACAAACGGGGCAAAACATACCAAGAGCGCAACATTGCAGTGCGAGCCGCGCGCTGAACAGTCGTGCGCCGCAGCAGACTAACGCCACACACCAAATTTTTTTGATTGAAGCGATTCAACCAAATGGCACAAACAGTCACAAGACTGTCACTTTCGCACGCCTAAGATTCACCAATCTGTTGTTGGCTTACGTCGGATCCGGGGAAGTTCATGAAAAAGAACCATAAGATCACTTGCGCAATTCTGACGGCACTGAGCGCGCAGGCTGGTCTGGTATACGCCGATGATGCTGCCGATATCGTCGCCGCGTCTGACTCGCTGCAGGAAGTCACGGTGACCGCCACGCGTCGTTCCGAGTCCATCCAGGACGTACCGATCACCATCCAGGCGCTCACCGGCGACCAGCTGCAGCAGCTCGGCGTCACCAGCTTCGCGGATGTCGCCAAGTACCTGCCGAACGTCTCCTTCGGTGCCAACGGTCCCGGCCAGGGCGAGATCTACATGCGCGGTCTGTCCGCCGGTCCCGCCGCCGGCGAGCAGTCCAGCGCCAGCATTCTGCCCTTCCCGAACGTCGCCGTGTACCTGGACGACCAGTCGGTGCAGTTCCCCGGCCGCAACCTCGACATCTACATGGCTGACATGCAGCGCATCGAGGTACTGGAAGGTCCGCAGGGCACGACGTTCGGCGGCGGCGCCGAGGCCGGCGCCATCCGCTACATCACCAACAAGCCCAACCTGACCACCACCAGCGGCGATTTCTCGGCCATGTACGGCACGACCGCCCACGGTGACCCCAACCAGTCGATCCAGGCCATGCTGAACGTGCCGGTTATCGACGGCACTTTCGCGCTGCGCGGCGTCATCTACGACGAGCGCCGCGGCGGTTACATCGACAACGTGCCCAGCACCTTCACCCGCAGCCCCACTGACCCCGGCGCCATAGGCCCGCTCGCCTCCGACGTGCAGGGCAACAACTTCGGTCTGGCCGGAGCGGCCCAGAACCCGACCACCTACGGCGGCATCCGCGTGGAAGCCCTGTGGCAGGTCAATGACAACTGGAGCGCGCTGCTGTCGCAGAGCTACCAGAACATGGAGGCCGACGGCTCCTCCGCGCAGTACCCGTTTGGCTCGGATTACACCGTGAACCCCGCCGCCCCGCAGCAGCTCGGCCCCTGGCAGGGCACGTTCTTCACCCCGACCTGGGACAAGGACAAATTCGAGAACACCGCCCTGACCCTCAACGGCAAGGTCGGTGACCTCAGCCTGGTGTACTCCGGCGCCTACCTGGTCCGCCATGTCGACCAGACCGGCGACTACACCAACTACGCCCGCAGCGTGTCCGGCTACTACTACGATTGCACCGGCCCGGACACGCAGAATCCGTCCAAGGTGGTGCAGTGCTATTCCCCGACGATGGCCTGGCACGACCAGACCCGCAACTCCCACATCAGCAACGAGCTGCGGTTGTCCACGCCGGATGACTGGCGCCTGCGCGGGCTGGTCGGCCTGTACCAGGAGAACTTCACGATCGCCGACAACATGAACTTCCAGTACAACAACCTGCCGGGGTGCAACACGGCGGCCAACGTGGCCACTGCCGAGGCCACTAACACCGCGGGTGCCCCCAACGGGGTATGCGTGGGGTCCATCGGACCGGTTCCCAGCTCTTACGACGTGGATCCGAATCCGCGCAGCTCCGTGGTCAACTACGGCGAGGATGAGAGGCGCGGCTACAGCCAGGTCGCGGCCTTCACCTCCGTGGACTTCGACCTTATCCCCAAGGTGCTCACCCTCACCGGCGGCACGCGCTACTTCCACTACAACGAGTACGAGTTCGGCACGCGCTACGACGGCAACTGCACGGACGAGGTGGTCTGCAGCCCGATCTACGGCGGCGGCAACATCATCGATCCGCCCGGCGCCAGCTACCACGGCTTCCGCAGCCGTGGCAACCTGACCTGGCACTTCACCCCGGACGCCATGCTGTACTACACCTTCTCGCAGGGTTTCCGTCCGGGCGGCTTCAACCGCTTCTCTAGCCTGAAATTCGGCGCCCTTCCCGAGTGCGCGAACGGCAGCACCCCCACTGCCGGCCCGGCGGCCACTGCCTGCGACGGCAGCGCTGCCACCAGTGGCCCGAAGCAGTACCAAAACTCGTACAGCTACGCGCCGGACACGGTGACCAACAACGAGATCGGCTTCAAGAGCGAGTGGTTCGAGCACCGGCTGCAGTTCAACGCCTCCGTGTACGACATGGAGTGGAAGAACGCCCAGTTCGTGTTCTTCGATCCCACGGACGGCTTCGGCTCATCCAACTTCGTGACCAACGGCCCGAATTACCGCATCAAGGGCGTGGAAGTGCAGATCGTCGCCAGGCCGATCACCGGCCTGACGCTGCAGGCCTCGAGCTCCGTGAACAGCACCGATCAGTTGAATGCCGTGTGCCTGCCGGTGACCAACACCGCGCTGGCCAACTATGGCCAGTGCATCACCCAGACCATCAAGGGCGGCAACGTGAACGCCATCACCAGCCCCCTGGGTGAAGTGGGCAGCAGCACGGCGTTCTCCCCGCCGCTGCAGTTCAGCGCGCTTGTGCGCTATGACTGGAACCTGGTCAAGGAGTTCCGGGCGTTCGTCTCGGCGGGCGCCAGCCACACCGGCGGAATGTTCAACCAGCCCGCGGGTTATCCGACCCCCGGTGTCGGCTCGACACCGCTCTATCCGGCCACTTCGGTGCGTGAACGGTTCTACCAGCCGGGCTATACCACCTACGA
>Ga0182030_10013862_pt1 | contig 15996 bp, 12 predicted proteins | sample 812S3MmetaG_FD_121299 | JGI IMG/M metagenome (GOLD analysis project Ga0182030, IMG submission 121299) | Permafrost microbial communities from Stordalen Mire, Sweden - 812S3M metaG (Illumina Assembly) | ecosystem: Environmental > Terrestrial > Soil > Wetlands > Permafrost | place: Sweden...
CGTTTTTGACGGGGCTGGCCGGGCAAGGGGTAGTGGGATGCGGGAAGCATTTTCCTGGGCTGGGCGGGGGGGCGAAGGACTCGCACCTGGAGACGCCGGAGATCGGGCGGAGCTGGAAGCAGTTGTGGGACGAGGATCTCGGGCCGTACCGGGAACTTGTCAGAGCGCTGCCGATGGTGATGGTGACGCATGCGGCGTATCCGCGGACGCAGGGCGGGGAGTTGCCGGCGACGGCTTCGAGATTCTGGGTGACCACGGTTTTGCGGAAGCGGCTGGGATTTCGCGGGCTCATCTTTTCAGACGACATGGAGATGGGCGGGATCTTGAAGTTCATGGAGATGGAAGAGGCGGCGATCGCGGCACTGCGGGCTGGACTGCACATGCTGGAGATCTGCCATAGTCCCGAATTGATTTTGCGGTGCTACGAGGCGCTGATTCGGGAGGCGGAGCGGTCGGCGGTATTTCGACGGCTTTTGTTGGACCGAGCGAGGACGGCGAAGCGTATGCGGAGACGGCGTTTTCTGGAGGTAGGCAAGGGATTGTCGGACAGCCAATTGGGTGCGCTGCGGGGGCGGGTGTTGCGCTTTGCGGCGGCCGTGGAGACTGCGCAGTGAACAGATTCCGAGGAAAGTTGGGGCGAGAATGATCGTAGCCGGGGTGATGAGCGGGACTTCCGCGGATGGGATTGACGTTGCGCTGGTCGATTTTCGTGCCGCGGGGGACGGCTATCCCAAGTTGAAGCTGCTGGCGCATGAGGCATTTCCCTACCCTGGTGCGCTGCGTCGGGCTGTGCTGGGAGCGATGAATGCGAAGGCGACTTCAACTGCGGACCTGGCGCGGCTGAACTGGCGGCTGGGAATTGCATATGCGGAGGCGGTGCGGGCGACCCTTAAAGAGCATCCGGCAAAGGTCGCGCTGATCGGGTGCCATGGGCAGACGCTGTATCACCAGGCAAGGGCGGAGAGCTACGCGGGGCGGAAGTTTTCCTGCACCTGGCAGGCCGGCGAATCTGCGGTAGTGGCGGGCGAGTTGGGCATCCCGGTGGTTTCGAATTTTCGGCCGGCGGACATGGTGGCTGGGGGCCAGGGAGCGCCGCTGGTGCCGCTGCTGGATTTTGTGTGGTTTCGGCATGCGAAGCGGGGGCGGGTGCTGCAGAACATCGGCGGGATTGGGAATTTGACGGCGATTGCGCCAGCGGCAACCGAAGAACAAGCGCTGGCGTTCGATACCGGGCCGGGAAACATGGTGATCGATTGGCTGATGCAAGAGCTTTTCGGCAGACGAATGGACGCGGGCGGGACGGTGGCTGCTTCCGGGCAGGTTTTGCAGCCGGTTCTGGAGCGGGCGCTGCAGGATCGATTCTTTCGCAAGCAGCCTCCGAAGGCGGCGGGGCGGGAGCAGTTTGGGCGTGAATTTGCAGCGAAATTCCTGGCAGACTGTCGCGCTGTGAGCCGGAAGAAGCAGGATTCGGTTGCCACGGCGACGGCGTTTACAGCGGCTTCGATCGCTCAGGCTTATGTTGAATTTGCCGAGGGGAACATGCGGGGCGCGGCGGTCGACTTCATTGTTTCTGGGGGCGGGGTGCGCAATGCGACGCTGATGCGGATGCTGGGGAATAGGCTCAAGGCACATCTTTGCAAGGTGGCGACGAGCGATGATTCTGGGCTGCCGGCCGAGGCCAAGGAAGCGGTCGCTTTTGCGCTGCTGGCTTGGCAGACGTGGCATCGGCGGCCGGGGAATCTGCGGTCGGCGACTGGGGCGACCCGGCCGGTAGTGCTGGGCCAGGTGACGTATGTGTAGGAGATTTCTGGGTGGGATTCTGCTGGTGTCAAGTCTGTTCTGGATCGGCTGCCGAGGTAAGCCTGATGACCATAGCACGACGGTTTTTCTGATTGACAACAGCCCGACCAATCTCGATCCACGGATTGGAGTAGACCCGCACTCGGAGCATATTGATGAGCTGCTTTTCGACGGGTTGGTAGCGCGGGATGAGAATTTCCGGTTTGGGCCGGGGTTGGCCGAGCGATGGGAGCAGCCCGATCCTCTAACGTCGATTTTTCACCTGCGGACAGGCGTGAAGTTCAGTGATGGACGGGCGCTGACTTCAAAGGATGTGGTGTGGACGCTGAATTCGATGCGGGATGGGACGGTGATTACGCCCAAGGCGAGCAGCTATGCGTCGATTTCACGGATTGAAGCGCCGGATGCGATGACCGTGATTTTGCATTTGAAGACGCCGGACAACTTTTTGCTGAGCAATCTTTCGTCGGGCGCGATGGGGATTGTGCCGGAGGGGAGTGGGCGGGATTTCTGGAAGCACCCGGTGGGAACGGGGTCGTTTCGGTTTGTGAGCCAGGAGATCGACAAGGAAGTGGTGATCGAGCGAAATCCGGGGAGCTGGGAGCCGGTGACCGGCGGGGTGGAGCGGGTGCGGTTTGCGGTGGTTCCGGATGGGACAACGAGGGCGCTTGAGTTGCGCAAGGGATCGGCGGATGTGGCGAGCAATTCTCTGACGGCGGATGTACTGCCGGTGCTGGCGGCGCAGACAAATCTGCGCGTGGAAGGCGTAGGCGGCACGCAGGTGCAGTACCTGGCGTTCAACACGGTCGATCCGATTTTGAAGGACGTGCGGGTGCGGCAGGCGATCGCTTGTGCGATCGACCGGGGGCTGATTTTGAGGACTCTGCTGGCGGGCCGAGCCAAGCCGGCGGTGAGCTTGTTGCCGGAAAAGCACTGGGCGTGGACGGGGGATGTGGCGGTGTATGACTATGATCCGGCGCGATCGGGGCGGTTGCTGGAGGCGGCGGGATACCGGCCGGATGCGCACGGGGTTCGTCTCCATTTGGCGATGAAGACCAGCACGGATGATGGAACGCGGCTGCTGGCGGCGACCATGCAGCAGCAGTTGGCTGCCGTGGGGATTGCGCTGGAGATTCGCAGCTATGAATCGGCCACGTTTATCCAGGATTTGAACCGGGGATCGTTTCAGCTGTATGCGCTGCGCTGGGTGGGTGGGAATGAGCAGCCGGATATTTTCACGACGTTCAGCGTGGCGCGGATTCCGCCCAAGGGGCCGAATCGGGGGCGGTATCGAAATGCGCGGATGGACGCGCTGCTGGAGGACGCCAGCCGTTCGCCGGACCAGGAACGGCGGAGGGCGGATTACGTGCTGGTGCAACAGATTCTGGCGCGAGACTTGCCGGCGTTCAATATGTGGTACCAGGATTCGGTGCTGGTGCATAGCCGGAGGCTGAGCGGGGTGGCGATCAGTCCTTCGGGGAGCTTTGGGTTTCTGCGCACGGCGCGATGGCAACCGTAACGATTCGTTACACATCCCGCAACAATTCGTTACAAACCGCCGGTAAACTTTCAAACAAGGCTTGTCGTCTACCAAGACAACGAGCCAGGAGTTTGGCAAGGTCCGCTGACGGTTTGCTGAACGAAATTGAAAGCGGAGAGCGGCGTTTGAGCAGCGGGTTGACCCGCAATGGACATACAGACGCCGAATTTTTGCTGATACTGGTTGAATTGCTCGCGGCTTTGCGGGTGTGCGATGTAACGGAGATGATATGAAGCCGAATTCAAGAACTTTTCAGTTCCTCTTGCGGATAGGTAGCACTCCCCTTCTGATGCCGCTGCTGTGCACGGTGCCGGTGGCCCTGCCGATGCAGGCCAGCGCCCAGTCTGCGACACCGGCGAGCAGTCGCTTTGTGGGCACCATTACCGCAATCGGTTCTGGCCTGCTCACGGTGAAGACCGATGCGGGCGTGGAGCGGAAGGTGACGGCGCCGGACGGGATCAAGATTCAGAAGATCGCGCCAGGCGAAAAGGATTTGAGCCAAGCGGCGGTGATTCAATTTACGGACCTGACGGTTGGCGACCGGGTGCTGGTGAGGCTGGCTCCGGAGCCGACGTCCGATCCTGTAACGGCGATTTCGCTGGTGGTGATTCCGCAGGCAGACCTGGCGCAGAAGCAGCAGAAGGATCGGGAAGAGTGGCAGCGGAACGGCGTGGGCGGCCTGGTGAAGAGTGTCGATCCGGGAACGGGAGTGATCGTGATTACTTCCGGCGCGGGAGCCGTGCAGAAGACGATCACGCTGCATACGACGCCGGCGACGACGCTGCGGCGATATGCGTCCGATTCCGTGAACTTCGATCAAGCCAAGGCCGCGCCGATCGAGACGATCCAGGCAGGCGACCAGTTGCGGGCTCGCGGTACGAAGAATGCGGACGGGACGGACGTCGCGGCGGTCGAGGTTGTTTCGGGGAGTTTCCGGAACATTGCGGGTACGATTTCTGCGATCAACGCGAGCACGATGACAGTCACGTTGAAAGACCTGGCCACCAAGCAGAATGTGACGGTGCATATCGGGCCGGATGCGCAGATGAAGAAGCTTCCTGAAGACACGGCGCGGATGCTGGCGAATATGACCAAGGGCAGCGCTGATGCGAATGGCGCGAGCAATGCTGGGTCGGCCAGGCCGGGTTCAGGCGCAGCGGGTGGACCTCCGGGAACCAGCAATGCCGCCGGGGCGCCCGGTGCGGCAGCCGCTGCGCCGAACGGTCAGCAGCATGCATGGACCGGCTCGGGGAATGGGTCGGGAGCCGGAAGCGGCGCCGGAGCGGGAAGCGGTTCGCATGCGCCGGGTGCTGGGATAGGCGAGGCGGGCGCAGGAGCGCAAGGCGGCGGAAGGCGCGGCGGCGACCTGCAGACGATGTTGAGTCGTGCTCCTGTGATTCATCTTTCGGATCTGCAAAAGGGCGATGCCGTGATGCTGGTTTCAACGCAAGGCACGTCGGATGTAACTGCGATTACGCTGCTGGCCGGTGTTGAACTACTCTTGCAGGCGCCAGCTTCCACACAGAACATGCTGCTCTCGAACTGGACCATGGGTACAGGCGGGGCGGAAGCAGCTCAATAATTCGGTCTATTTACCAGCCGTTCACACGACTTGGGGGAATTTGTGCACTCAAAACTGTCTATCTTGTTTGTTATTCCGCTTGCCTTGACGCTATCGGGCGCGCCCGTTCTGGCGCAGAATGCGTCGCTACCAGCCCAGGCGCCAGCCACCGCTTCGCAGGCCACGGTTCGAGGTCGAATCACGGACCCTTCGGGAGCCTTGATCCCCGGCACAGTGGTTACGATCAGCAACGGCCAGGGGCAGACGGTTGCGACGGCGACCGCTGACGCCGCCGGAAACTACGAGGCGCATACGGCAGCGGGAACGGTTACGGTCACGGCGACAACGCAGGGTTTTGCGCCCTTTGTCTCGCAGGGAATTCCGCTGGCGGTTGGACAGGTGAAGCGCATCGATATTTCGATGGCCATTGAGACCGCGCAGCAGAGCGTAACGGTGACCGATGAGTCCCCGACGGTCAGCGTCGATCCAGACAGCAACTCCAACGGCATGGTGATCAAGGGGAAGGATCTGGACGCATTGTCGGATGATCCGGACGAGTTGTCGAGTGAATTATCCGCGCTGGCGGGTCCTTCGGCTGGTCCTAACGGCGGCCAGATTTACATTGACGGATTTACGGGAGGGCAGCTTCCGCCGAAGTCGTCCATTCGTGAAATTCGCGTGAATCAGAATCCCTATTCAGCTGAGTTTGACCGGCTGGGCTATGGACGCATCGAGATCCTGACCAAGCCGGGTACGGACAAACTGCACGGACAGTTCCAGGCGGAAGGCAATGACAAGTATTTCAACACCGGCAATCCTTTCACCAAGACCATCCCCGACTATGACAGCTACCAGTACAACGGTTCGCTGAATGGTTCGCTGAGCAAGTGGGCGTCGTTTTACCTTTCTGCGGAGCATAGGTCGATTAACAACGATTCGGTATATTCCTCGGCTTGCAACCTGCCGGATGCTTCCGGCAATCCTACCGGCCTTTGCCCGGACCTGGTGGATGGCGCGGTGGTCAACTACGCGAGCAGCGGAGCAATTGGCAATCCGAGATCGAGGACCAACGTTTCCCCGCGTGTGGATATTCAGATCGGGAAGAAGAATACGCTGACCATGCGGTATCAGTACTACCACGACTCCTCTTCTGGAAATCTCGGCACGACGGCGCTTCCCTCGCAAGCTTCCAGCTCCACGACCAACGACAACAGCATTCAACTAAGCGACACAGAGGTCATCACAGACCACATCGTCAACGAGACACGCTTTCAGTATGATCGAGCGCTCTCGAAGACGACGCCCGTGAGCTCGTCTCCCACTCTCTCTGTTGGAGGCGAGTTGAGTGCGGGCGGCAATTCGCAGCAGTCGACGAACGATCATACGGATCGGTGGGAGTTTCAGAACCTGACCACGATGTCACTGGGCCGTCATGCGCTGAAGTTTGGAACACGCCTAAGGGATAGCCGGGATGCAAATTTCTCTGACGCAGGATTCAATGGAACCTTCAATTTCGATTCGACGACCAGCTATTACCAGGCGCTTGCCAACAGCGCCAATGCGAGCCCTCAGCAGCTTAGCTATGCCACGGGCAAAGGCAGCACTGTGGCGAACATGTTCGATGGAGCCGCATTCGTTCAGGATGATTGGAAGTACAATCCGCGACTGACGTTGTCGGCGGGTCTGCGTTTTGAATCGCAGAATCACATCCAGGATCACGGCGACTGGGCGCCGCGCGTCTCGGCGGCATGGGCCGTGGATGGAAAGGGCGGCAAGCAGGCCAAGACCGTGCTGCGCGGCGGATATGGCATCTTCTACGACAGGCTGCAGAGTGGAAATCTGCTGACCGTCAATCGGTCAATCTTGCAGAGCCAGTACACCATCGATTTTGCCAACACCAGCGGCTCGAATCCGGGTACGGTCTGCTTCGAGAACAGCCTGAACGGCGTGAATGCTGCGGACTGCGGATCGGGAGTGGCTTCTTCGCGAAGCATTTATCAAGTTTCGCCGGGCTTTCACGCGCCCTACGCGCAGCAATTCGGAGCCAGCCTGGAGAGGCAGGTTACCAAGACCACCACGGCCACGCTGACTTATCTGCATACAACGGGCGTGCATCAACTGGTGGAGATCAATGCCAACGCACCATACATGCCGGGTTATGACAGCACCAAAGGCCCAACGTACCAGTATTTCACCGAAGGCATCTTCAAGCAGAACCAGCTGATCTTCAACATGAACTCGCGGCTGAATACCAATTTCTCCATGTTCGGCTTTTACGTGCTGAACTTTGCCAACACGGATGGGTCGGGAGGTTCGATCGCATCGAACTCCGACGATCTGCACGCTGACTATGGACGTGCCGGCTTTGCGGCTCGCAGCTTCGGAATCCTGGCAGGAAATTACACGGCGAAGTGGGGCATTCGCTTCAACCCGTTCATGATCCTGCGTTCGGGTGCGCCCTTTGACATCAATTCAAACGTGGACGTCAATGGAGACACGTTCCTGAACGATCGGCCGGGCATCGCAAGCGCGTCCGATTGCACGGCGACCTCAACACGCTATGAGCAGACCCGCTACGGATGCCTGGATACCACGCCGAACCTGACTCCGGGGGAAGCCATCCTGGCGAAAAACTCCGGCAATGGACCGTCTGAGATCACATTCAACCTGCGCGTCAGCCGGTCCTTTGGTGTAGGGCCGAAGCTGAAGGCAGCGAATGCGACAGACAATGGGGCAGGTGGACCTCCCGGTGGCGGACCTCCAGGTGGTGGTCGCGGGGGTGGTCCTGGAGGCGGTGGGCCGGGCGGCGGATTTGGGCCAGGCGGGTTTGGTGGAGGCGGCGGCGGTCGACCGGGCGGGTTCGGTCCCACGGCTACGGGACGCAAGTACAACCTGACCTTCAGTGCGCAGGCTCAGAATCTGTTCAACAACATCAACTATGGAACTCCCATCGGCACGCTCGATCCGCCGTACAAGGAGACATCCAGCGGGCCGGTACCGACGGGCGACAGCAGCTTTGGCCATTCGACAAGTCTACAGAGCGGCCCCTTCTCTTCCGGTGCGGCTTCGAGAGTTCTACGATTGCAGGCGGTCTTCAGCTTCTAGGCAAGGGGAATGGTGACACGGCGAGCGGGGTCTTCGAGGCCCCGCTTTTCTTTTGCGCGAAAGCTGCTTAGGCCACCCGCAGCGAGGACACAAAGCTCGGGCACGATAGGCAGACGATAGCGGCCTACGGCCTGCGCGCCGCCGGAGATGATCAGGAAATAGAGAGCGATGCCAACCAGGGTCAGGACTGCGAATGTTGAGCGTTGGCTGATCCGCATTCCCCACGTGGCGAATATATAGAGACATAGTAGGTACGCCTCGAAGGACATCATCCAGAACGCGTCCCAGGGATGATCGTGTAACGCAAGCCATGTCGAATGCAAAATCCCTTCGTTCAAGATCCGATGGGGCATCGACTCCTGGGATGGGTAGAGATCGAGCAGTTGCAGGAACTCCGTCGCGCCGGGGGTGAATGCGACAACACCCATGCCGGCAAGATGTGTCTTGAGATAGAGCGATCGATGCTGCGCAAGGATGGCCAGCGAGGTCGAGTGCATGTAACGGAGCCGTCGTGCGTTGCTCCAATCAATCTGCTCGGGATGATGGGCGAGATAGCTTGCCGCGTCGGTGTATCCGAGGTTGGACTGCTGAGCGGCAAGGGAAATCTTGTGTAACTCGGCTGTTACTTCGGCAGACTGATAGAAATAGAGATTTTTTTCAACAATGCTGGAGAAGCCGCCGTAGCCGGTTTCGAATTCGTTTCGCAACTGCCACACGGAGAGCAGCGGAACTGTCGACAGAAGAAGAGCGGCGGGGGCTTGCCAGCGGAGATTTCTTTGATTTCGACAAGCAATGGCCAGAGCGATGGCAAGAGGAATGACGAGATAGTAACTCACGGGCCGAACATAGGTGGCGGCTGTCAGCGAGAGTCCTGCGATGGATAAAGTCCACAAGCTCGAGGTCAGGCGAAAGGTCAGCAGTCGTTCGATAACGACAACCAGAAACAGGAGAAAGAGCGTTTCCGGCATGATGCGAACGGTGGAAGCGATGGAAAGAGGCTCCAGGGCGAACAGCCATGATGCGATGCTGCCAGCGCGGCCATTGGGAAACGTGAACATGGCGATCTTGCGGATGAGTAGAAGCGTAAGTGCGGCCAGCGCTATCTGAATCGAGGCTGTGAGCAGGATGTTTCCAGAGGCTGCTCCGGTCAGGGCGGTGAAGATTGGGTACCCGGGAGTGCGGTCCAGTTCGATCTGGCCTTGATTGGCATAAGCGCCATGGAGAAAGAGATTTCGCGCGGGTTCAAGATAACTCGCGCTATCGCCCTGAGTAATCACCCGAGTACCGGTACGAAGGAAAACGGCGACCAGAAATAAGACACGAATACAGATGGATGCGGCGAGAGGTGGAAGCACCGATCGATCCAGGCGAAGCCATCGGGCGAGGCTTGTGATGCGGCTATTCACGGTGTGAGCCCGGCAGCGAGTCTTGATAGTAGGCTTCCCATTGCTCGGCGCGCGCGTTCATCGAGAATTGGCTGATGATTCTGTCCCTTGCGGCGATGGACTCGCGTTTGCGCAACATCTCATGCTCGTTCATGACAGCGAGCATCGCCTGCGTGAGCGCGGCGCTATCGCTGGGCGGAACGAGAACGCCTGTGTCTCCCATCAATTCAGAGACGCCGCCTACGTGCGTAGCCACTACGGCTTTCCCCATCGACATGGCCTCACCCACAACCAGCGGCATACCCTCCCATGCGGAAGAAAGAACGAAGCCGTCTGCCGCATCGAGGAGAGCGGGAATGTCGCGGCGGAGGCCGAGCCACTGAACGAGAGAAGCGGCTTGGAGGAGGTCGGGCCGATTGCGAAACAACGCCGCAGGATCGCCTTCTCCGGCAATCCATAGCTGCGCATCTGGGTGCGCCTTCAGAAGAGCTTGAAAGGCCTGTACAAGATTTGGATAGTCCTTGGCTGGGAAGAGACGTCCAGCAGCCAGCCACACAAACGAGTTGCCGGCCTTCCTCTGATTTCTGGTCAGTTTGCGCTTCTTTTGGTCCGGGGCGAATTCGTCGGTGTCGATGCCATTGGTGATGACGGTTATCTTCTGTTTGGACACGGCTCGCAGGCGCACGAACCGCCCAGCAGCGGCCGTGCTGACAGCGGTAACATGATCCACCAGCGGAGACGTTAGAGCGTAAGCCAGCATGCGATGGAGGCCGCCCTCGTTCACATTGTGAATTGTGTTGATGGTGGTGGGAGCAACGCCGTTGATACGCAATCCGATCGATGCGACGCGCGTGAAGAGATTGGCCGGGAAGGTATGACCGTGCAGGATCTCAGGACGATAAAGCGTCATGAAATTGCGCGCGAAACGAATGCCGCGAAAGATGGAGAGTGGCGTCTTCGCAAGGTTCAGTCGTAGGACTGGAAGCTTGACCGGCCACTCCTCTGCAGTGTGCTTGAGCACAAGGAAGGCAACGGAATGTCCTTTGGCGGACATTCGTTCGGCGAGGGTAACGACTTGCTTCTCTGCCCCGCCGATGCCGAGCGAGGTTAAGACATAGAGAATGCGCATGGAGGTCTCATGCGCAGCCAGAACAGTGTCGGTTGACTGCGTAACTCAAGATCATACTCTCGATGCGCCACAGCTTCGGTGAGAGAAGTCACAAAACGGCCATCCCGGACGATGTCGATTTTTGCTGAAAGCGCCGCGCGAGCAGCGTATCCAATGCAAGAAAGCCGGGGCCGAGGATGAGAATGAGCAAAGCGGCAAACCAGAAGGTGTAGGGATCGGCAATGTAGAACTTGCCTGGGTCATTGAAGATGTGGCCGAAGGCTTCGCGATCGGCGGTCCAGAAGGCGACGGTCATGTTGATGAAGAGGACGCAGGAGACGAGTCGGCTGCCGAGGCCGAAAGCGAAGAGGATGCCTCCGAGAAACTCCACGAGGGAGACAAAAATAGCGGTCAGATGAGGTTGAGGCAGGCCGAGGGACGCGAAGAAGTCCGTAACGCCGGCGATGCGGTGTAACTTGCCCCAGCCCGTCTGCGCGAATTGATACCCCCAGTAGAGACGGATGGCAAGAAGAAGTGGACTTTGCAAAGAATTCAGGAGCGAGGTGGCAGAGTTATACAAACTCCCGATGCGGGTAGTGAGAGTATTGGCTGACATATTGTTCTTTCTTATTGCGGAGGGTTGCAGATCCAGCCGAGTTCTGCCCAGTTGGTGAACCACTGCTGGACGAGGCGAACGCGGCTGGACGGGGTGAGTCGTGATTCGCTGAAGGCCGTATCAAGAGCTTCAGCAAGACTAGCGCCGGCTTGCATCGAGACAAGCATCCGATGTTCAGGCTGGGCGAGGCGCTTGTAATAGATAGAGAGGTCGGTGCGATGGATGGCAAGCCAGGTAGGACGCTTGCGGATACGCATTCGCTGGACGGGATCGCTGTCGTTCTCCGAGCGGGCTCCGGCTTCGGTCGACTCCCTTTTCTGCTGTTGATGCATAGCCAGCACCAGATCGTCGGCAGGATAGTCAAGGGCGAGAAGTCGCACATGGGGCTGGAGCGAAAGCCGTGAATCGCCGTTGATGGCGGAAACTTCCTGCGCGGTGAGTGGTGGCAGTTCAGCGTTGTCGAACGCCTCGATACATGCCCATTCGACACGTACGACGTCGAGAGCGAGAGCCAGGCGCGGCCCTGCGTATTGGGGATTCTGCAAGAGCCATGCATGCAGGCTGGAGCCGAGGTTGCGAAGGGTGAAGGAACGGCTCGGATGAGCGCCGAGATATGCGTTGGTGAGAACCTCGAAACGCTCGGCCCCTACAACAGAACGCAGTGCCGGAAAATCCTCGGCAAAGGCACCCTGTAGCCGAAACCAGTACTGGCGGTTATAAATCTCGAGGCGTTCAAATGCAGTCAGGCGGCTGTTCGGTTGGATGAATTCGCCAGCGACGTCGCTCATGGGGCGGCCCGCGGAGTTATGCTGCCCCATCTGCTCGTCGGCGGTGAGCGGCTGCATGATGGCCGCGGCCATGGTTCGCTGAAGATCTTCGAGAGTCATCGTGTTGCTCATCGAGTGGCCCCCGCGAACGATTCGTTTTCGTTGCCTATGACGTCCGGTTGGAGGTAACGCTCGGCCTTTCGCGCCTCGTGCCATACCTCTTCGAAGGAAGGGATGCGATCGTCCCATTCGAGCAAAGTCGGGGTGGGTCCGCAGCGCTCGATGGCGCGCGCATACAGGTCCCAGACGGGTTCGATAACGGGATGGTCGTGGGTATCGAGGATGTACTTTTCATAACGAGTGTGGCCGGCGATGTGGATCTGCGCGACGCGCTCGGCCGGGACTGCATTGACGTAGTCCATGGGCGCGAAGTCATGGTTCACGGACGATACGTAGATGTTGTTGACGTCAAGGAGAATGCCGCAGTCAGCGCGCTCGACAACTTCGGTGAGAAACTCCCATTCGGTCATTTCGGAATCTGTGAATTCGGCGTAGCTGCTGACGTTCTCAACGGCAACGGGAATCTCGAGATAGTCCTGAACTTCGCGGATGCGTGCCGCGGTTTTTTCGACTGCTTCCCACGTGTATGGCAAGGGCAGCAGGTCGTGGCTGTAAGTGCCGTCGATACTGCCCCAGCAAAGATGGTCGGAGAGCCAAGGCGTCCTGGTGCGCTGCACAAGCCTTTTCAGGCGAGTGAGGTGTTCGCGATCGGGAGCTTGTGCTGACCCGAAATACATGGAGACGCCGTGTTGAACGACTTTGTAGTTTTCCATGATGCGGTCGAGCATGTGCAAGGGGCGACCGCCGTCGACCATGTAATTTTCCGAGATGATTTCAAACCAATCCACGGCAGGCTTGTGCGCGAATATGTGGTCGTAGTGGGGGATGCGCAACCCGATGCCAACGCCGTGATGTTGAAACGCATTGAAACGATTGGCTGCCATGCAATCCCCGGAGGAATGGAATTCGATTTATGTGGTGACGTTGAAAGATAGAACGGGAACAGACAAGAGCCTGTTCCCGTACAGGTTGAAGCAGGTTGAACCGATTGCTTGAGAATTGTTCTGGACTTAGATGGTTGAAGGTGGCTTGGAGCCGTCGGTGGCGCAACCGCCCTTGCCTTTGCAACTGTTCTTGGCTTTGCAGCCGTTGTCGCCAGTCTTGCATCCGCCCTGACCCTTGCAATCATTCTTGCCTTTACAGGAGTGCTTGCCCTTGTCTTTGTCCTGGCCGGTGAGACGGACGCCGGCGACAGCGGCTTTTGTCGAGGTAACCTTTGTCTGGCCATTGGGGGAAGGCTGAGCTGCTGCCATGGTGCCGCCAACCAATCCAGAGAGTGCCGCGGTGAGCAGCAAAGCATTGAGAGAATTTTTCATGGTATCGACCTCGTTTGAGTTTTGGGCGGATGATCCGCGGTGGGATTCAAGCAGAGGCACCCGAAACTCAAGCGCGTCTGCAGAAGCTGTCTTGCAATTCGTAGGAGTGAAGCTACGGGTGAAAGGTTACAAAGCGCAAGAAGAAAATGCGCGAGGGCTGCAAGTGACACAATCTTCGAGAAATCTGGACGAGTACCCGGATCGCCCCGCGCGGCAAGTGAACCGTCTACCGAACCTTTAAGGGTTCTGGGCCGTTCATTTGATAGCTGTACGATTTGCGACGCCAGCTGGATTTGATTTGGCTGCACTAAAAATTGCATACATCTTCAGGTCGATGAAGCATCGGGCACCGGATTGGCTTGGCAGTAGGTCTGTCTAGCCAGATTAGTCTCTAGCCTGCAGGACGGCGTCGAGACGATGATGCAGTCTTTCGCTGTAGCCGGCTGGGATTTCAAAGACGCGTTCATCGGCCATCAGCACGACGACATTGCGGGTAGAGTCCATGACGGCGGAACAGATCTCGCAGTGTTCCAGATGACGGTCGATCTCGGCGCGCAATTGGTGGTCGACATCGCCGTCGATATAGGCGGAGATGTGATCCCACACGTGCTTGCAGTCGATTTTCATACGCGCCTCCCAAAAAATCCACGCTTGGCAGGAGCATACTTCTCCAGCAGCGGAACCAACTCTTTCTGCAACATGAAGCGAGCCCGGTGAAGTCTCACTTTGACCGACCCCTGGGTAATTCCGAGCACTAGCGCGGTTTCGGCAATGTCGAGATCATCCATGTCTCTCAGTTGCACCACATCTCTATAGATGGGCGGAAGATTGAGGACGGCTCTACATAAACACTGGCCGAGCTCTTTGCGCTCGAGGGCTTCGAGCGGGACTTCACGCCAATCGGTGAGAAGGGCCGGGGTGAAGTCGCTGGTGCTGGCTTCGCCGTCCTGATCGAGGATCGGCTGGATGGGCTCTTCTGGACGGCTGGAGCGTTTGCGCAGCCACGCCAGACCTTCATTGCGAGCGATGGACACGACCCAGGTACTGAATTTGGATTCCCCGCGGAAGTTATGGAGGTTGCGGTAAATCTTGATGAAAGTTTCCTGGGCTGCGTCTTCGGAGTCGACTTCATTGCGAAGCAGCATGAAAAGCATGACGAAAACGGCTCGTTCGACGGGACGAATGAGGTCGTGGAAGAGGTGATTTTCGCCGGCGAGGATGCGCTCGATGAGCACAGCGGGAGTCAGATCACCACCACCCTGCGAATTGATCGTGCTGGTCACGCTTGCCTGTTTCCTTGAAGACTGGACATGTCCGGAGTTTGCCTGTTGTTCCATGGGATGGGCTAAGCCGCGCAAAGGTTACAGGCGGAAGGAAGAATGTTCGGCTTACGAAGAAGGAAAGTTGTAGAGACGAGAGTGGTTTCCATCTATTCTTCTAACTGATTCGCAGAAGAGAGAGAGAAACATGGCAGATGAAGTTCAGTTTGGCGAGCAGGAGCAGGTTGGGCAGAGCGCCGAGGAGCGGGAGTACCGGCAGCATGTGGAGTTTCAGAAAGCGATTGCGGCTTCTCCAACGCCGGTGATCACCTATGGGCTGATCGCCATCAATGTTCTGGTGTATGCGGCGATGGTGCTCAAAGGGGTTTCGCCCGTTCAGCCAACGACGGCGCAGGTGCTGCCGTGGGGAGCCAACTTTGGGCCATTGACATTGAATGGCCAGTGGTGGCGACTGATTACGGCGTGCTTTTTGCATTTTGGGATCATTCATATCGGGATGAACATGTTTATCCTGTACCAGGTGGGTGTGTTCGCGGAAAAGCTTTATGGGAACGGCCGCTATCTGCTTTTGTATCTGCTTGCGGGAGTTGGTGGGAACATAGCGGGACTGTATGTCCATCCGATGACGGTTGCCGCGGGCGCGTCGGGAGCGGTGTTTGGCGTGTATGGGGGGCTGCTGGGCTTCCTGCTTATACAGCGAGGGGTGGTGCCGAAAGCCAGTTCCCTTTCCATTGCGAAATCGGCGGGGATCTTTCTTGTTTATAACCTGATCTATGGGCTTTCGAGCAAGACGACTGACCTCACCGCGCATCTGGGAGGGTTGATTTGCGGTTTCGTGGTGGGTTGTGTGCTGGCGCGGCCGCTAAGCGCTGAGGGACAGAGGCTCTATCCCATTCGGACGTTGACCATAGGGGTGGTTGGGGTTGCGGTTGCAATGATTGCCATAGCGAAGGTACCGCGGAGCGGAATGCCCGCCGGCCAGTGGATCTGGGAGATTCAATTTGGGCCGAGCGTCACGGTGGGTCAGCAGGATCGAGTGGCCTACGCGGGAACGGCAACGCAGAGCGATGCGGACAAGCTGGCCCATGCGCTGCTCGACACCGGGTTCTTTCGCAATCCCAATGTTGTGGTGCTGCTCAAAAAAGATGCGAGTGGAACGTCGCTCTCCATCCCGATCTGGAAAGAGTATGGGACGACTTCTGGCGGCAGCGCAGAAACGCCGCCGTGGGACGATGCTCAATTCCTCTATGGAATTCGGATGTTCGGCATTCAGATTGCTCCTTCGATAGGCGGACCGCCGATTCTGATGCAGTTGGTGGATGGCAAAGGCGAGTTGAAGAAGAGCCTGCGCATTGAGGAGAGACAGGTTTCGGTGGGAAGCAAGGACCGGGTATGGTA
>Ga0182030_10013863_pt1 | contig 15995 bp, 13 predicted proteins | sample 812S3MmetaG_FD_121299 | JGI IMG/M metagenome (GOLD analysis project Ga0182030, IMG submission 121299) | Permafrost microbial communities from Stordalen Mire, Sweden - 812S3M metaG (Illumina Assembly) | ecosystem: Environmental > Terrestrial > Soil > Wetlands > Permafrost | place: Sweden...
CAACGTGTGGAACGGCGCCGAAATCGTGGAAATTCCGGAGCTGACCGAACTGTACATCGATCTCAAACTGGACGAAGTGGACCGCGGGAAGGCGCAACTCGGGCAGCAGGTTCGCATCCGCGTGGACGCCATTCCGGATAAGGAGTTCAACGCCACCCTGGATTTCATCAGCCCCATCGCCGCCCTGATTTTCAAAGGCGGAGCAACTCCCGAAAAGACCTTCCCGGCGCGCGCCACTTTGAAGAACCTCGACCCGCGTTTGAGCCCGGGCATGAGCGCCAGCGCGGAAGTGATTATCGAGAAGGATCCCCACCAGCTTCTCATCCCGATTCGCGCCAGCTTCGATAAAGACGGGAAGCCGGCCGCCTATCTGCAAACGGGCAAGAGCTTCAAACTGGTGCCCATCGAAGTGGGCAAGCGCAACGACGACGACATCGTGGTGCTGGGCGGCTTGAAGGAAGGCGACATCGTCACCTTGGAAAGCCCGGCCGATGCAGCCAAGAGGGCCAAGAAGAAGATGTAATTGCGGCAGGGGGTGCGCTCCGGGCCGGCTGCCCGCAAACCACCCGCCGAGGAACGGATTTCATGAAAAAGGCGATTCTTCGATTAGTCATACTGGCGATTCTGGTCGGCGGCGGCTGGTACGGCTACCGCTGGTACAAGCAATTGCCGTCGCATCAGCCTAAGTTTGCGACTACCAAAGTGCAGCGCGGCGACGTGGTGATCCGCGCCTTTACGCGCGGCGAATTGCACGCCGTCCGCTCGGTGACGCTGGTTGCGCCCAACCTGAACGGCACGGTCCAGGTGACGCAGTTGGCTCCCGAGGGTTCCCTGGCACACGAGAAAGACCTGGTAGTGGAGTACGACGACTCCGAGCGTCTGGCGTCGCTCGACGAAGACCAAATGGCGTTGGATCAGACGGACGAGCAGATCAAAGGAGCGAAGGCGAATTTGGGTATCACCGACAGCGAGGACGCCCTCAGCCTGTTGAAGCAGCAATACGCGGTGCGCAGCGCCGAACTGAACGTGCAGAAGAACCCCGTTACCGACGTGATCGACGCCAAGAAAAACCTGCTGGCGCTCGACGAGGCCAAGCGCGCGGCGACTCAACTCGAAACCGATATCGCCATGCGTAAGGCGCAGAACGATTCCATCCTGGCCGTGCTCGCCGAACAACGCAACCGCAACCTGCTGGACATCCGGCGGGAACAGCAGCGCATCGCCCTGACCAAGGCGCTCGCGGAAATCACGGGATTGGTGTCGGTTCGCCAGAACCGCGCCGGCAATTTCAATTTCGGCCAGGTGATGCCCGTCATCCGCGAAGGCGACACACTCCAGCCGGGCATGCCGGTGGCCGATATCCTGGACCTTTCCGAAGTTGAGGTGTGGGCCAAGGTGGGCGAACTGGATCGCGCCAATCTGGTCGAAGGCCAGGATGCCCTGCTGCAATTGGACTCCATTCCGGATAAGCAGTTTCACGGCAAGATCAAGACTTTGAGCGGCACGGCCACGGCCGACGTCTTTTCGGGCGATCCGGCGAAAAAATTCGACGTGGTGTTCAGCGTCGACATGCGCGCGCTCCTGTCGGGCCTGGGAATGAAACCGGCCCAGGTCGACCAGGTGATGGCGACCGCCGAGGCCAACTCCAAGAAGAACGTGACTAACACGGCCGGGTCTCTGTTAGCCAGTCTGCAGGTCACACCCAATGGCGCCCCGGGTACACCCGGAGCGGCAGGCGGTCCCCCGGACCAGGACCAGGGCGCCGGCGACATGCGGGACGCGGGCACGGGCGGCGGACGCCGGGCAGGTCGCGGCGGCGGCGGGCGCGGCCAAGGCGGCGGAATGCCGGGCGGCGCGGGCCGCGGGGCGGACGCTGGCGGACGCGTTCCGGGCGGCGCGACGCCGGGCGCCGCGGGCCGCGGAGCGGATGTAGCCGGCGGGCGCGGTCCGGGTGGTGCGGGCCGCGGGGCGGACGTGGCCGGCGGGCGCGGTCCGGGTGGTGGAACGCCGGGCGCCGCGGACTCTGCCGGTGGGGGCGGCCAGGGAGGCGGACGCGGACGTGGCCGCAGCGCGGCCGATCTGATGGCCATGATGGGAAATGGCGGATCCATGTTCACCGAGGAAGAGCGCAAAAACGCCAAATTGCCGTTGCCGCCGGGCGAGGATTCCGACGTTCAGGTGCTGCTGCGGCCCGGTCTGCTGGCGGATGTGGAAATCACCGTGCAGGACTTACCCAATGTGATCCACGTTCCGGGACAGGCGGTGTTTCAAAAGGGCGGTAAGTCTATCGTCTACGTGCAACAGAAAAACGGCACATTCCAACCGCGGGAAGTGCAAGTGGTCAGACAGAGCGAATCCATGATGGTGCTGGGCAGCGGCGTGGTGCCCGGCGAAATTGTGGCGCTGGCCGATCCCAGCGCCGACAAGGGCGCCAAGAAAGAAGAAAAGCAATCTTCGTCTAACCCCATGAGCTCCATGCCGGGAGGGAAATAAGACAATGTTTGGGCACGTTCTTCCCGAATTGAAGATGGGGCTGGCCAGCCTCTTCGCGCACAAACTGCGCAGCCTGTTGACCATGCTCGGTATGATTTTCGGCGTCGGCGCGGTGGTGGCCATGCTGTCGATCACGGCCGGCGCGCAGAAACAGATGATGAGCTTTATCGACCAGTTGGGCGTGAACAATATCATCGTGGACGCCCACGAAGCCGTGGACCGCAACGAACTGCAAACCGTGCGCGCGATTTCGCCGGGCATGACCCTGCGGGACTATCGCGCGATCAAAGAGAACGTCCAGGGCCTGGTGGCCATTACGCCGCGCAAGAAATTCAAGTTGCAAAAGCTGTTGCCTAAGACCAACAACGAATCACCCATCCTGGTGGGCGTGTATCCCAACTTTCAGGAAATCAATAGCCTGAAACTGGCCGACGGCGGGCGGTTTTTCACCGAAGATGAAGACCGCGATTCGGCCGCGGTCTGCGTGCTGGGCGAAGGCGCCAAGGTAAGCCTGTTCGGTTACGGCGACGCTCTCGGCAAGTATGTCAAAGCCAACGACACCTGGCTGCAGGTGATCGGCATTCTGAGGCCGCAAGCCGGCGGCGATTCGGACATGGAGGGCGTTCAGGCGCTCAACCGCAACAACATGATCATCGCGCCGTTCAACACCGTGATGCGGCGTTTCGAGGACCAGACCAGCTACCTCAAGGACGAAATCGACGGCATTTACATGAAAGTGCAGCCGAATGTCGATTCCATCGAGACTTCCAACGTGGTCGGCGCGCTGCTGGCGGCCACCCACAAGGACGCCGGCGATTACACCGTTACGGTGCCCGCCGGCCTGCTGGAGCAGAAAAAGCAGACACAGTTCATCTTCAACATCGTGATGATCTGCATCGCCGGCATTTCGCTGCTGGTGGGCGGCATCGGCATCATGAACATCATGCTGGCCACGGTTCTGGAGCGCACCCGCGAAATCGGCATCCGCCGCGCCATCGGCGCCCGGCAGGCCGATATCGTCCGCCAGTTCCTGACTGAAGCGATCATGATTTCGATCGCCGGCGGACTGATCGGCATCGGGTTCGGCTTCGCGCTCTCGCAGATCATTGCGTCGGCGGCCGGCTGGTCGACCGTGGTGACCGGCTCTTCCATCGGCATCGCCTTCGGCGTTTCGGTATTCATCGGACTATTGTTTGGAATTTATCCGGCAGTCCAGGCCGCCAAGCTGGATCCCATCGAGGCTATTCGTTACGAGTAGAACTATGCTGTCGCGAACCTTTCTTGCAGGTATCATTGTGTCGACTGGCGCGTTTGCGCAAATGTCGTCGTTCCCCAAGCCGAACTATTTCCGCGAGGTCGTGCGGCAGACCAAGACCAAGGTCGACCTGCAGCCTCCCGTGCGGTTGAAGGATTTCGTGGTTTCCGGAAAGCTGGAGCTTTCGCTGAAGAATTTTCTGGAGCTGGTGATGGCCAACAACACCGACATCCAGGTGAACTTCCTCAGCGTGGAGACGCCGAGGAACAATATCACGTCCGCTTTCGGCGTTTGGGATCCCATCGCCACGGCGAGTTTCGGCACTACGCGGAGCACCAGCGTGCCCACTAACCCGGCGCAAAATCAGAACGCCTCGCTGGGCGCGTCTTCGAAGAGCCTGTCCCAGCCGCTCTCGCTCAGCTACACCCAGGCGCTCGACACCGGCACGAATTATACGGTGTCGTTCGGCGGGAGCAAGAACTCTTACAGCAATAGCTTCTCGTCGTATAACCCCAGCATTGCCTCCAGTATGTCGTTCGCGGTCACGCAAAACCTCCTCCGCAACCGCAGCCGCTACGTTAACCGTATTCCGGTGATGGAGGCGGAGAGCACCTACAAGCGTGCGCAGTTCAACTTGCGGTCTTCCCTGTTGAGCTGGGTCAATACCGCCGAAAACTCGTATTGGAGGGTGGTCAGCGCGCGCGAAAACGTGACGGTGCAGGAGAAAGCCCGCGACACATCCAAACAAAACCTGGATTTCGTGCAGAAGCAGTTAGACCTGGGCGCCGTCTCGCCGCTGAGCATTTTTAACCCGCAGGGGCAATTGGCCGCCGCGGATCTGGCCCTCTCGCAGGCCAAATTCTCCCTGCAGCAGGCGGACGACGTCTTGCGCCATCAGATCGGCGCGGACCTGGATCCCGACATCCGCAAACTGCCCATTGAACTAACCGAACAGGTTGATATTTCGACGGCCGGCCTGGATTTGGATCCGGAAAACGAGGTCCAGAAAGCGCTGGACTCCAATCCCACCGTGAAAGCGGCGGCGCAGGCGCTGGACATCGACGACCTGGGCATTCAAAGCGCCGACAACGGCCTGAAGCCGCTGCTAACTTTCACCGCTTCGTACTCCGGCGCCGGGCAGGGCGGCATCTACACTTCGAGTAGCTCCACATTGCTCGGCGGCGGGCCTGAGCTCATAGTCCCTGGCGGCCTTACCGACGCCCTCAGCCAGATGTTCGGGTTGAACAACCCGACTTACCGGGGGAGCCTCAACCTGACGCTGCCGATCCGCTCGCGCACGGCTTCCATGAACCTGGCCAATGCCCTGGTCGCCAAGAAAACCGACGCCCTCAACCTGCGCAATGCAGAGCAGAACATCCGGCTCAACGTGCTCACCGCCATCAGCACGGTGCAAGGCGCCATCGAATCCTTGCGGCTCGCCAGGATACAGGAAGACCTGCAGCACAAGAACTACGACGCGGAAGTGGAGATGTACGAACTCGGCACCGACATCAACCAGAACGTGGTCATCGCGCTGCAGGCGTGGGTAGTGGCGCAGTCGGCCGTGGTCACCGCCCAGGTCAACCTGCGCACCAGCATTCTGAATCTGTACACGCAGACCGGCGAGTTGCTGGACCAGCGCGGCATTATCGTGAAGTAGCACTACGTATTCGCCATGCCCCCTTCCCCGCGGGGCATGGCTCCAAACCGTTCGAGCCCGGCACAGGCCGTCCCACAACCGGACACTCCATTCCCCTCGCTATCCTTTCTTACCCCTGAAGCGTCATAATGATACGGTAGGCGCGGATTGGCATGCGCCGTGCCCCTGTCCAAGCCGGAAAGCAACCCTATGGACATACAACGCAAGGGCGTCCGGAAGCGCAAAACCATCGTCACCGCCATCTTCACGACTGTCATCCTCGTGGGGCTCGTGGGCGCGTGGCGGTGGGCCCGGAATCTCAAGCCGGCGGCTCCCGGAGTGGATCTCTCCACGCTGTGGCCCGACACCGTGAAGCGCGGTCCCATGATCCGCGAGGTCCGCGGCCTGGGAACCCTGGTGCCGGAAGACACCATGCTGATCACCGCCGCCACCGATGGGCGCATACAGCGCATTCTGGTGCAGCCCGGCTCTCCCGTGAAGGCCGACACCGTGGTGATGATCATGACCAGCCCGGAACTCGACACCGAGCTACTGGATGCGGAATACGCCATGAAGGCCGCCGGGGCCGATTACAAAAACCTGGAAGTGACGCTGCACAAGACGCTGCTCGACCTCCAGTCATCGGCCGCGCAGACCAGCGCCGACTACAACACCGCCAAACTGGAAGCCGATCGCGACACCGCCCTGGCCAAGGACAACCTGCTGGCCGTCACCGACGCCAAGATCTCGCAGGTGAAGGCCGAACAACTGGACGCCAAGTATAAGATCGACAAGGAACGGCTGGCCATCAACAACGACGCCGAGCAGGCCCAGTTGGACTCGCAAAAAGTGAAGGTGGATCAGCTCCGGGCGCAATACGAGCTGAAGAAAAGCCAGGTGGATCAACTGAAAGTGCGAGCCGGTTTCGACGGCATGCTGCAATCCGTGCCGCCGCCGCTTACCCCGGTGGAAGAAGGCCAGAAAGTGACCGCCGGAACCGCCCTGGGTAAAGTGGCGCAGCCCAGCCATCTGAAGGCCGAGTTGAAGATCGCCGAAACGCAGATCAAGGACGTCACCATCGGACAGCCGGCGGTCATCGATACCCGGCTGGCGGGCGGCGGATCGACCGGCCTGATCAACGGCCACGTGTCGCGCATCGAACAATCCATCGTCAACGGCACCGTGACCGTGGATGTGACGCTGCAAGGTCCGCTACCGTCCGGCTCGAGGCCCGATCTGAGCGTGGACGGCACCATCCAGTTGGAAAAACTGGACGACGTGCTCTACGTGGGGCGCCCGGTATTCGGGCAGGAGAACAGCACCGTCACGCTCTTCAAGCTGGAGCCCGACGGCAAGTACGCCAACAAGGTGAAAGTCACTTTCGGGCGCAGTTCGGTGAACACCATCGAGATCAAAAGCGGGCTGCAGGTCGGCGACCGGGTGATTCTGTCGGACATGTCGCAATACGATCAGTACGACCGCATCAAATTGAACTAATCGGCCGGGAGCTCCGTTGCCTGGTATGACGATCCGGGTTTTTTGAACTTACAAGAGGCGATTCGCGTAAAAGGGGTAAAGGACAATCATCATGGACACCGCCGCAGCACCACTGATTCGGCTCGAGAGCGTGAGCAAGGTCTTCGTGACCGACGAGGTGGAGACGCATGCTCTCTCCGCCATCCATTTCGACGTGAAGAAAGGGGAGTATCTTTCGATCGCAGGCCCCTCGGGCTGCGGCAAGTCGACTCTGCTGGCCATTCTGGGTCTGCTCGATACGCCCAGCGACGGCACCTACTACCTGAACGGCAAGCCGGTCACCGGCCTGAAGCTGTCGGAGCGGGCGCGCATCCGGAACCGCGAGATCGGCTTCATTTTCCAGGCGTTCAACCTGATCGGCGACCTCACGGTTTACGAGAACGTGGAGCTGCCGCTCACCTATCGCGGCATGCCCTCGGCCGAGCGCAAGCGGCGCGTGCAGGAGGCCCTGGAGCGGGTCGGCATGTCGCACCGCATGAAGCACTACCCGTCGCAGCTCTCCGGCGGCCAGCAACAGCGCGTGGCCGTGGCCCGAGCCCTGAGCGGCGATCCGCTGATTCTGCTGGCCGACGAACCCACCGGCAACCTGGACTCGGCCAACGGCGAGGCCGTCATGAGCCTGCTGCGCGAGCTGCACGCAGCCGGCTCTACCATTTGCATGGTGACGCACGATCCGCGCTACGCCGAGTTCGCGGACCGCACCATCCGGCTCTTCGACGGCCGAATCGTCGAAGAAAGCACGGAATCGGCGAAGGAATAGTTTAGGGCCGGCTGTCGCGCCGGCGTAGTCGACCCGGGGGCGATGCATCCAGCGGAGGGGCGCCATGGTGAGACGGCAATCGATTTGGGCGGTGTTGGCGGCTTTGGCGGCAGGCAATACCATGTCCGCCAGCGTGGTTCGAACGCCTCGGACGGAGTTCCGGCATCTCTACGCGCTCTCGCCAAACGGGAGCGTGACGATCCGGAATCCCTATGGCAACGTCAGCATCACGGCGTGGGACCGCGATGCGGTGCTGGTAGAAGCCGTCAAACATTCCGCCGACCCCAGGCGCCTGGAAGACGCGCGCATCGTAGTCGAGCCCGCCGGCGATTCGCTTTCCATCCGGACGCAATACGCGGACTCCGATGCGGACCACCCCACCAGCGTGGAGTACCGCCTGACGGTGCCGCGGCGCATCCATCTGGCGAGCGTCCTGCTGACCAACGGACGGCTCTGGCTGAACGGGCTCTCGGGACCGGTGAAGGCCTCGGCCGTCAACGGCGACATCCATGCCTGGCAACTGGGCGGACAGGCGGAGCTTTCCACGATCAACGGACAAGTGGAAGCCGATTTCGAGCGCACCAGCCCGGCCAACCCGATTTTCTTGAGCTCGGTGAATGGACGCATCCATCTGACCATACCGCCGGGTTCCGGCGCTAGCCTGGAGGCCCGGAACCTGAGCGGCGGCATCGCTTCGGACGTGGGCCGCGTGGCGCGCACCGGCGCCGGACACCGTCTGATCGTCAAGGGCAATGGCCCGCAGATTCGCCTGCACAACGTCAACGGCGGCATTTCGATTCGCTCCACCGAGCGCCCGTGCACGTAATCGGCAGGGGGCGCCCGGCAGGGGCCAGCCTGCCAACCGTGCTGCGCCGGGGGACAGCCTGGGGACAGCCCGCCCCGCAATCTGTTAACCTGACAGGCCATGCAGTCCGTCGGTCGCGACGTGCGTTACGGCGTGCGTCTGCTTCGCAAGTCTCCCGGCTTCACGTTGGTGGCCCTGGCGGCGCTGGCGCTCGGTCTGGGCGCCACTACCGCCATCTTTAGCGTGGTGGATGCCGTGCTCCTCAAGCCCCTCCCGTTTCCGCACGCCGATCGCCTGCTGGTGATTTGGGAGAAAAATCCCGCACAGAATAAGGACCAATTGCTGGTGGCCGGCGGCAATTTCCTGGAGTGGCAAAGACAGACCCGCGTGCTGCAATCGCTGGCGGCCTTCCAGGACGCGCACCTCACTCTTACCGGCGGCCCCAACGGCCACATGGACCCCGAGGAACTGACGGCGCAACGCGTTTCGGCCGGGCTTCTGCCGCTCCTCGGCGTCCAGCCGGCGGTGGGACGCCTGTTCCGGCCCGATGAAGACCAACGCGGCCACACCGATTCGGCGCTGCTGAGCGACGGGTTGTGGCGGCGGCGTTTCGGCGCGGACCGGTCCATCGCCGGCAAGAGCATCCGCTTCAGCGACAAGAGTTACACCGTGGCAGGCGTGCTGCCGCCGGGGTTTCGCATCCTGGATAGCGACGCCGACGTGTGGGTCCCGCTGGGTCTGGACCCCGGCGACACGCGCGTCAACCAGGGCCGCTTCCTGATCGTGATCGCGCGCATGCGGCCGGGCGTCACGCTAGCGCAGGCGCGGGCCGAAATGGACACCATCGGCGACCGGCTGGAACGCGCCGACCCGGGCCTCGATCGCGGCTGGCGGCCCTCGGTTTTTTCGCTGCGCGACGAATTGCTGGACCCGGTCGAGGAGCCGCTGGCGGTGCTCCTGGGCGCGGTGGGTTTTCTGCTGCTCATGGCCTGCGTCAACGTGGCCAACCTGCTGCTGGCGCGCGGCAATACGCGGCGCCGCGAAATCGCCATCCGCATGGCCCTGGGCGCCGGCCGCGGCCGCATCGCCTGGCAGTTGTTGTCCGAGAGCCTGCTGCTCGCGCTGACCGGCGGCGCTTTGGGACTGCTGCTGGCCTGGGGCGCCATCGCGCTGGTGGCGCGGCTCGGCCCGGCCGGCATTCCGCGGTTGGCGGAGGCGCGGCTGGACTGGCGGCTATTCCTGTTTGCCCTGGGCGTTTCGCTGGCCACCGGCTGTCTTTTCGGCCTGGCGCCCGCAATCCAGGGCTCCGGCGGCCGGATTAATGCTGCCTTGATCGAAGGCGGCCGCGGCCGCACCGCCGCGCGCTCCGGACGCCTGTTGCGCAATGCGCTGGTGGCCGCCGAAGTCTCGCTGGCGGTGCTGGTGCTCATCGGCGCCGGCCTGCTGATGCGCAGCTTCGTGCGCTTGCGCGCCGTGGATCTAGGCTTCCAGCCATCCGGCCTGTTGACCCTGCGGCTGCCCCTGGCCGGCGCCCGTAACGCCGCGGCGGAGCGGCGGATCGCCTTTGTGCAACAGGCCGAGGAACGCGTCGGGGCACTCCCCGGTGTGCGCGCGGTGGCGGCCGTCGATACTTTGCCGCTCGGCGGCTTCGGCTTCGGCGACACCTTCGCCATCGAAGGCCGGCCCGTGCCAGAGGACAAACCCGTGGGCCTGGTGCGCGCCGTCACCCCCGGATACTTTCGAACCATGGGGATGCCGCTCATCGAGGGCCGTGACTTTTCGGCGGCCGACACTAGCCAGAGCGCGCTGACGATGATCGTGAGCCGCGGCGTGGCGCGCCGTTTCTGGCCGCAGGGCGGGGCCGTGGGAAGCCGCCTGGTGCTCGACCCGAACGGCCGCCTGGCCCAGATCGTGGGCGTGGTGGGCGACGTCAAACCCGAGACCATCGAGGGCGACGATTGGCTGACGCTCTACTGCCCCTACGCGCAGAACGCTTTCCGCAGCATGACCCTGGTGATGCGCAGCGCGCTGCCGCCGGAAACCGTGCTCCCCGCCGCCGAGCGCGCCATCCACCAACTCGACCCCGACCAGCCCGTGGCCGGCGCACGGCCCATGGCGGCCGTGGTCGACCAGGCGGTCGAAGGCCCCCGCTTCAACACCGTGCTGCTGGCCATCTTCGCGGTGATCGCGTTCGTGCTGGCCGCCGTGGGCGTCTACGGCGTGGTCTCCTACGACGTGAGCCAGCGGACCGGCGAGATAGGGATTCGCCTGGCGCTGGGCGCGCTGCCGCGAGACGTGCTGCGCCTGATTCTCTCGCAGGCTGCGGCGCTGGCCGGCCTGGGAATCGCGGCCGGCGTGGCGGCGGCGTGGGTTTTGACGCGCTTCATGGCGACCATGTTGTATCGAGTGGCGCCCACCGATGCGTGTACTTTTGTGGCTATCCCCGTGCTGCTGGGAGCCGTCGTATTGATTGCCGGATATCTTCCGTCGCGGCGCGCCATGGCGCTTGACCCCGCCTTCGCGCTGCGGCATGAGTAAGGACGAAATCATGATTACGCTTCGCAATCTCGAAAAATTTTATGAAGGCGGCTACGGCCGCACCTATGTGTTGCGCCGCATCAACGTAGAGATCAAGGAGGGCGAGTTCGTTACGATCATGGGCCCTTCCGGGGCGGGGAAGTCGACCCTGCTGAGCATTCTGGGCATGCTGGATGGCGCCTGGACCGGCGAATTCGAGTTCGTCAACCACCTGGTCCATCGCATGAAGCCCAAGGATCGCGTGGAGTTGAATAAGAGGTACATCGGATTCGTCTTCCAGAGTTACCACCTGATCGACAACCTGACGGTATACGAGAATCTCGACATCCCGCTCTCTTACCGCAACGTGAAAAGCTCGGAGCGCGCCGCCATGGTGTGCGATACGCTGGACCGTTTCCACATCGTGGGCAAGCGCGATCTCTACCCCAGCCAGCTTTCCGGCGGCCAGCAGCAACTGGTGGCCGTGGCGCGCGCCGTGATCGCCAACCCCAAGCTGATTCTGGCCGACGAGCCCACCGGCAACCTGCATTCCAGCCAGGGCAAAGAGATCATGGAGCTTTTTAAGAGGCTCAACAATGAAGGCGCCACCATCGTGCAAGTGACCCATTCGGAAGCCAACGCGGCGTACGGCCATCGCATCGTTCAATTGGCCGACGGCTGGGTCATCAGCGGCGGGTCGGGCGACGCCGCGGGTAAGACGGCGTAAGGCGCGCGCGGGGCCGGCTGTGATATACTCAGGTATATACCAGAAAGGAGCCAATATGCCGCGCACCGCAAAGCTATTTCGCAACGGCCGGAGCCTGGCTGTTCGTCTGCCCGCGGAATTCCGCTTTGAGGGAACCGAAGTCTTCATCCGCCGGGACGTCTTGACTGGAGACGTCATTCTCTCGCGGCGGCCGGAATCCTGGACGGGCTTTTTCGAATTGACGGATCGGGCCGGCGTGCCGGAAGATTTCCTGTCGGACCGTGGGGACGGAAAGCCGCAAGAACGCGATCTATTCTGATGGTCTGCCGCTACCTGCTGGATACCAACATCGCGAGCTATATCATCAAAGGCAACGTTCCCGCGGTCCGGCGGCGCCTGGTGCGTCATCCGATTTCGGAGATCGCGGTATCGAGCGTCACCGAGGGCGAGTTGTCCTACGGAGTGGCGCGGAGGTCGGATGCCGTGCGCCTGAGGGCGGTGGTCGACGAATTCCTCCTGCGGGTGACAATCCTGCCGTGGGATTCCGACGCCGCCCAGCAATATGGCGCGCTGCGAGCAGTCCTGGAGCGAGAAGGCCAGCCCATGGGTTCTCTCGACATCATGATCGGCGCCCATGCGTTAGCGGCCGGCCTGATCCTGGTGACTAACGACCGCGCGTTTGGCCGTATCGCCGGGCTGAAGGCGCAGGACTGGACGACGTAGTCCCGTATTGCATTTCAGCCCAAAAAGTCTGAATATAATAACAGCGACACCACTTTGAGGAGGTGTTATGGATTCAGCGCTCATCGGCAATCTTTTGCACGACCATCCCTTCTGCCGCGGGTTCTGGCCGGAACATATCGCCCGGCTCGCGGGCATGGCCAGCGAGGCCAGTTTCCAGCCGGGAGAACCGATCTTTCAAGAGGGCGACCATTCGAGCCTCTTCTATCTGCTGCTTTCCGGCAGTGTCGCGCTGGAAGCGGTGACGCCAGGCCGGCCGGTGCGCGTGTCCACGCTGTTGGCGGGCGAAGTGCTGGGCTGGTCGTCGCTCACCGGCGATACCGGCAAGCAGTTCCAGGCTCGCGCGCTCGAAGAAGTCCACGCGCTGGCCTTCGACGGCGCCCGCTTGCGGCATGCCTGCGAAAGCGACTTTGCGTTTGGGTTCGTGCTGATGCGCGCGGCGCTGGCGGTGACGGCGGAGCGGTTGCACTCCACCCGCGTGCAGCTTCAGGACGTGTATTCTCCGGTGGGAGCTTGAGATGAATATCGGGGTGATCCGGGAGCGCGGGCCGTTCGACCGCCGCGTAGCTCTGACGCCCGCGGTAGTGCGGCGGCTGACTGGCGCTGGTCACACCGTCTGGGTGGAGACCGGCGCGGGCGATGGCGCCATGTTCGGCGACCACGAATACCTCCATGCGGGCGGCCAGATCGCCTACTCGCCGGCGGAGGCGCTGCAGCGCGCCGAGTTGGTGGTGAAGATCGCCAGGCCCACGGTGGAAGAGATCCGGCTGTGCCGGCCGGGCACGGCGCTGATGGCCTTCTACCACATGGCCGTGGCCGACAAAGGGCTGCTGGACGCCATGGCCGAGCGCAGCCTCACCGCCATCGGCAGCGAAATTGTGCAACGGGAAAATGGACGGCTGCCGGTGTTGGCGGCGGTGAGCGAAATCGCCGGGCAGATGACCATCCCCATCGCGGCGCACCTGATGCGCTCCGGTTCGGGGGGGCGGGGCATCCTGTTGGGCGGCACGCCGGGAGTGGCGCCGGCGCACGTGGTGATTCTGGGAGTAGTCGCGGTGGGGTCGGCGGCGGCGCGCGCGGCCGTCGCCAGCGGCGCGCGCGTGGCAGGGTTCGACACCCAACCGAGCCGCCTGCGCCGCATCATGGAGCATGTGCGCGGCGTGGAAACCTGCCTGGCGGACGTGGAAGCCATCGCCGAAGCGCTGACCACGGCCGACGTGCTGATCGGCGCGGTGCTGATCGCCGGTACGCGCGCCCCGCACGTGGTGACGCGCGCCATGGTGGAGCGCATGAAGCCCGGCTCGGCCATCATCGACGTCTCCATCGACCAGGGAGGCTGCGTGGAAACCAGCCGGCCCACCACCCTGGGGGAACCGACATTCGCCCACCACGGAGTGACGCATTTCTGCGTGCCCAACTTCACGGCAGACTTAGGCCGCTCGTCGAGCGTGGCCATTGCGCAGGCGATGCTGCCGTACCTGCTGAAACTGGCTGACCGCGGCGTGGATGCCGCCATCGACGCCTGTTCCGATTTGCGGCGCGGCCTGTATCTGCTGCGCGGGAGGCGCCCATGACCGGCGATTATCGTTCGCGCATCGTTACCAGCGACCAGGCGGTGGCGGTGGTGGAATCCGGCCAGCGCGTCTATCTCCACAACGGGTGCGCCGAACCCACCGAACTGGTGCGTGCGCTGACCCGCCGCGGTCCGCTGCTGCGCGACGTGGAAGTGATGCACATGGCCACCATGGGGATCGCCGATTACAGCCTTCCGGAGCACCAGGGCCGCTTCCGCACCAACGCGCTATTCATCGGCGGCAACGTGCGGCGGGCCATCCAGGAGGGCCGCGGCGACTACACGCCGATCTTCCTGAGCGAAATCGAGGGCCTGTTCAGCTCCGGCGCCATGCCCATCGACGTGGCGTTTCTGCAGTGCACCCCGCCCGACCCTTACGGCTACATGAGCCTGGGACCGGCGATCGACGTGTCGCTCACCGTGGCGCAATACGCCCGCCACGTCGTCGTCGAGATCAACGACCGCATGCCGCGCACCCTGGGCGACGCGTTCCTGCACGTCAGCCGGGTGGACGCTTTCATCGAGACGTCGCACCCGCTGGCCGAGTATCCGCGGCACGAGGTGACCGGCCAGCATCGCGCCATCGCGCGCAAAGTGGCCGCGCTGATTCCCGATGGGGCCACCATCCAGACGGGCATCGGCGGCATTCCGGAAGCCACGCTGGCGCTGCTCAAGGACCACAAAGACCTGGGGATCCACTCGGAAATGGTGCCCGACGGCGCCATCGATTTGATCGAGAGTGGGGTGGTCAACGGCGAACGCAAAACCCTGCACCCGCGCAAGGTGATCAGCGGGTTCGTGCTGGGCGGCCAGCGGTTGTTCGACTTCATCGATAACAACCCCATTTTCGAATTCCACCGCACGGCCTACTGCAACGACCCGGTGATTATCGCGCGCAACGACCGCATGGTGGCCATCAACTCGGCCATTGAAGTGGACCTCACCGGGCAGGTCTGCTCCGATTCCATGGGCGGCACGCCGTATAGCGGAATCGGCGGGCAGGTGGATTTTCTGCGCGGCGCGGCGCGCTCCAAAGGTGGGGTGCCGATCATCGCCCTGCCGTCGACCGCCAGGAACGGGACGGTATCGCGCATCGCCACCATGTTGCAGCCGGGCGCGGGCGTGGTGACCTCGCGCGGCGACGTGCACTACGTGGTGACCGAGCACGGGGTGGCCTACCTGCACGGCAAGACGCTGTGCCAGCGGGCGGAAGCGCTGATCCAGGTGGCCGACCCGAAATTCCGCGGAGAACTGGAAGACTTCGCCATCGAACAGAAGCTGCTGCGCGCGGACCGGTCGAAAGTCGCGGTGTAGCGGGAGGAAACACGAAGTCTCGTTCGATGAGGCAGCAGGCGTGTTCCTGGATCCGCTTTCGGTAACGGGCGGTGATCCGGATCATTCTCTCGACGAAAGGCGCTTCGTGACGTTTGGCGTTGTGGCAATGTACATTGGGACGACGTCATCCGGATCATCGGCGCTCGCCCCGCGACGCGGACAGAAGTGCTCTATGAGGAAGGTTAAGACCGTTGCCGCCGACGAACTTCGTTCCGAATACAAACGTTCGGATTTCGGACCTTTGGTCCGCGGAAAATACATCGAGCGACTCCGAACGAGTTCCAACGTGGTCATGATCGCCCCTGAGGTAGCCGACTTGTTCCCGAGCGAGGCGGCGGTCAACGCTGCGTTGCGGCCGCTGGCGGAGATTGCCAGGCGGGCCGGCTCCCGGCGCGCCCGATCACGTTAAGTTGCGGACAATGCCGGCCGTCAACGCGATCTGACCACGATTGTCAGAGTCGCTCTCCCATAAGGGGACTTCCTGGGCATGCCGGCCGGCGCACTTCTGCGGGTCGGGTAAAAAAACCGGCCAAATCTGCTTGCGCGAAAAACCTAGCGTAAGCGACTTAGAGTCAAGCAGTTTGGCCGGTTTTTTCGCGCTTATGTGGTCCAATCTGTGCACGCGCCACATTCTG
>Ga0182030_10013864_pt1 | contig 15995 bp, 16 predicted proteins | sample 812S3MmetaG_FD_121299 | JGI IMG/M metagenome (GOLD analysis project Ga0182030, IMG submission 121299) | Permafrost microbial communities from Stordalen Mire, Sweden - 812S3M metaG (Illumina Assembly) | ecosystem: Environmental > Terrestrial > Soil > Wetlands > Permafrost | place: Sweden...
ACCGGGCATTGGATCAGCGAAGGGCCAAGCCGGGTTCCGCTGACCGATTGGTACGACACCAAGACCGGCAAGCAGATCGGATTTCAGGCGCGGTCGGTGGTGGGCGGGGTCTACATCAAGGCGCTGGCGGACAAGGCGCTGGCCGCGAAGTGGAGCGGAAGCGGCGGCCGATAGGCAGACTGACAGGTGTTATCCGAGATGTAACTTCCGCATAGCCCGTCGTTCACCCGGAACACAAGTCTCGACAGTCGTCCAGATCGCATGGACCTCGAATCAGCGTTATTCTGATTCGGCGATGAACTCTTTGAAGCAACATCTCGTTCCAGCGATCTTCCGCACTTCGTTATGCGTATTGATGTTCTCCTCGGTGATGCTTGCTCAGCCCGAAGCGCCAAGATTCACGGTTGCCGACGCCATCGATAACGCATCCCACTTGGGCTCCAGAGAGGTCCAGGTATACGGGCATTTCTGGTGGGGCAAGGAGGGTTCGATGATCTACGACAGTGGGCACAAAGCGATCCTAATATTGCAGTACTCTAACGCGTTCAATGCGAAGCATTCATATCGTGAGTTCTTCCCGATTGGCAAGACACGAAAGTCCGACTACGCAACGATTACAGGCCAGCTTCACGCAAAGGAAAACGGTCAGTTTGTCCTAGTCGCAGATGACATCAAATTCGCTGAGAACCCTCGGTAATTCGGTCATGCCCGAAATTGCGCCCGAGCCGTTGGCCAACCGGAGATTGACCGGGGCTCGGTTGAATGGCCGAAAGGCCTATATTCGAGCACTTATTCTCAAGGTTTGATTTCGATTGGAGTGCCTATGGGAACGAGCCGCCAGATTTCCTCGACTTCAGAATTGCTCACAGCAATGCAACCCTCGGTCCAATCCGCGTCATGCTGAATGGGACCCAACCACCCTAGCCCGTTCTCCAACCCATGAATCATGATTGCGCCTCCAGGATCGACTCCGGCGACTTTGGCACGTTCCTTGTCGGCCGCGTTCGGATACGAGATGTGCAACGCCAGATGAAAGCGGCTGTTTGCGTTCTTTTGGTCGATTACATACTCGCCTTCGGGAGTCTTGTTATCACCCATCCGTTCCTTTTCCCCTGCCGATCCTCTGCCCAGGGCAACCCTATACGTTTTCAGAACGCGGCCTCCTGACAGCAACGTCATCCTGTGTTCTGACTTAACGACCACGATGCGATCGGCTTTCTGCTCACCCTGAGCAAGATTCTTTAATCCTCCCGCCGAACAGCCAAGCAAACACAGGGCGATCAACGGGGATATGATTGCCGTCGGGTTGATGCCGATTGGCCTCGTCCTCAGAGGGTTCATCTTGCAGTGAATGATACAGCGATTCGAGTGTTGTCGACAGGAACTCGCCCAATTCGGGGTTCCATCTGAGTCGCTGCCCAACCCTACACGATCCCGGTTTTGTCTTAATGCACGGAACGCGCGTGATACACCCGGGGGGGTCAATTCCGCAGTTCTGCTATTCGGGGGTCTGCGAGATAGACCAAGTCACAGAGAGCGAAAACCACATCTGCGAGTGGAGAACCAATCACCGCGTTTCGATCCAACGCTGCTGAGATAAGAGAGCTTGATCCAATTGGCCGAGTGGCAGCGTTTTGAACCATGAAGGAGGGGCCCGTCTCCAATACCCGGAAGGCAACCGATACCCCTTGACGGTCAGCAGCGTGCGCGTCCTTGCCCCACCTGCCGATGATCAGATCGAAAGTCGCTTGTCTTTCCGCGTGGAGCGGCGTCCATTCCACGTAGTAGGCAGCACCCGCAGTGTCGGAGTCGTACGCGTAACCCCAGACGCGAGAGGTCCTCTGGCCGCAGTGCGGGCAAGGGCCCAAGTCCTTCCTGTTTCCGGTGTCGTATTCCAAAGCCAGTTCCGGTCGCCCTGGCATAGAAAAACGTTCCATCCCGCAATGCTATCAGCGCATATGATGTGTTCCGGTTGAGTGGTGCGCAATCCGGACAATGACCCCGTTTTCGGATCAATGTTCGGTTGGCCCGTCATCGTCTCACGACTCATTTCTTAACATGTTTCATACAGCTCCGGAGAGACCGATTCCGTGCGGCCGGATGCCGGAAACAGGCGCGGAGCAAGAGCCGCTTTAGTTTAGACTTTGAGGGAACGTGGGGAGGCTCGATTCTGCCTTGAGAGACGCGACCTGCACCACGCCGAAAGGACAGCGAATGAACTCGGACCTGACAATGGAAGTCATCGATGCAAAGCGCCAACTTAAGGCCGAGGGAGCCGACCTGTCCGATTCCAGCTTCCAGGATGTGAATCTTTCCGGAACGCACTTCCGGAACATGACTTTTGCTGGAGCCAAATTTGAAGACGTCAATCTTTCCGGGTGGAGTCTCCACAACGTTAACCTCTCCGGGTGGAGTCTTCACAACGTGAACCTGGCAAACCTGCGGATCCAGGACGCCGATCTGCGCAATGCATCGATTGACGACAGCCTCACGGCGGGCATGACCATCAACGGTATCCCGTTGGCCGATCTGCTGGCTGCGTACCGGGCGCTGCATTCCATAACAGAGTAGGTTCGGCGCAAAGCTCATCCCTCTTTGATGCGGCCCGCTCAGTCTTATGAATGACAACGAGGCGAAATCCAACCGACCTGAAGCATGTTTCCCACTCCGCCTGGCCTTTTTTGCGGGTTCGGCCTGAATCGTCGCCAATCCGTCATTTATGTTTTGGTAAACCTCACTTGGACTCACTTGCCTCGAGGTTTACCAGAGGGTTATCCCTACCCCTATTTCTGCAAGGAAGTCTCCTGTTTTTATGGAGATAGGTTAGGTGAATCGCCGCAAATATTAGATTCCAAAGCAGTTATTTGTAGAAATCAGAGAACCAAGGGGTTACGGGCGAGCCAGCTCACCCATGGGCATCCTGGGAGCTGATCTGAATTGATGGTGCGCTCAATGGCCCAAATTTTCTGCAAACTGCCGCAATGTTTCACAAGGGCGGCGTCCCATGCCCGATGGTTTCAGGCGCCGAGCTAATGGGCAAGCCAACGGTGGTGCATTGTAGGGGCGGTGGTGCGTCGGGGAGGACGGTAGCCTCTGAGAGGAGCAAATCATGGCGAATCAGGACGGAACGCAGTTTCGGGGCACGGAAAACTTGCGGCTATTCAAATCTCCGTAACATTCGGCATAGAGAATGAACGACGGCAGCCTTTCTAAAGAGGGAGATTTGAATTGAAGAAGACGTTGATTGTGGTTGGTTTGTTGGCTTTTGCCGGGATTGGGGTGCAGGCTCAGAAGCTGACAGGAGCTGGAGCGACCTTTCCCTATCCGATTTATTCCAAATGGTTTAGCGAGTATGCCGGGGCGCACCCCGGAGTTGAGATCAACTATCAGTCGATCGGTTCGGGTGGCGGCATACGGCAGGTGACGTCGGGACTGGTGGACTTTGGCGCGTCGGATATGCCGATGAGCGACGACGCGTTGGCCTCGTCGAAGGTGAAGCTTGTACATATTCCCACGGTGCTGGGTGCCGTGGTGCCGATTTATAACGTTCCTGGCGCGAGCAATGTGCGGTTCAGCGGCGACGTGCTTGCCCAGATCTATCTGGGCAAAGTTGGCATGTGGAACGACGCCCGCATTGTGAAGGAAAATCCCGGGGTGACTCTGCCGGCGCAGAAGATCATAGTCGTGCATCGCTCGGATGGGAGCGGGACAAGCTTTATCTGGACTGATTATCTGAGCAAGGTCAACAAGGACTGGGAAAACGGGCCTGGGAAGGGCACCTCTCCGGCATGGCCGGTGGGGGTGGGCGGCAAGGGCAACGAGGGGGTTGCGGGATTTGTGCGGCAACTGCCGGGGTCCATTGGGTACGTCGAATTGATTTACGCGCTGCAGAACAAGATAGCGTTTGGCGCAGTGCAAAATGCGGCGGGATCGTGGGTGACGGCTTCGATTGACGGCGTGACGGAAGCGGCGGCCAGCGTGAAGCAGATGCCCGCGGACTATCGTGTGTCGATCACGAATGCGCCAGGCAAAGATGCTTATCCGATTTCGAGCTTCACCTATTTGCTGGTTCCTACGCATCCGGGGAACGCGGCCAATGAGAAGGTGATCAAGGATCTGCTGAGCTGGATCGTTAAATCGGGCGAGGGCGAGGCGCAGAGTCTTTCGTATGCGCCGCTGCCGAGCGCGCTTGCTGAAAAAGTATTGAAGACGGTTTACGAACTTCCATAGATTGGTTTGGAATGGGAAGAAGGGGGTCTGGCTTCGGCCGGCCCCTTTTCGTTTGGGATCGATGAGAACGAGGAGTGCGGGCCGCCCTGGGGGCATTTCGCAAGGCAAAACCGAATCAGCGGCCGAGGTTTTGTGCGATCAGGCGATCGACGAGGGGCGTGAGTTGTTCGCCGGTTTTGGGCAGGACGAAGGCGTTTGCGGCGGAGTCCCAGTCGAGTTTGAAGCTGGTGGAGAGCGCTGAGATCCAGATTTGCCGGACGGGCGTATTGGGCGTGATGACGAACTTGCCCGGCGGTTCTTCGAAGAGCACGTTGAGCACGCCGTTCTGGGCTTCGACCTCAAACCCGGCAAGGTCATCTTCTTCAAGGGCAATCAGGTGCTGCAACAACGAATCGAGAGCGCTTTCGGCTAGTTTGCGGAATTGGAGCTCGTCCACCATGGAGTTAGTTTACCAAGGGGGCAGAGAGGTGCGGAGCCCGTTCTTGAGGGGGCGGTGGCTGTCTCGGATTTGGACACAAGTGATGAATAAACTTAAGTTTTTTGCGCTGTGGCCGATGTGTTGAAAGAGGGGAAGGTTCTTCGGCGAGGAGGATTTATGGGGATATCGCCCATTTCCAATCTGAACCAGCTTCCGCCTTCGCGCAGCGTGGAGGGCAAGCTGGAGCCGCTGCCGATGGAGCGGATCGATCACACGGCGAGGAGCGACGACGAGGACTATTCTCCCAGCGGGGGAAGGACGGCGCGCGGTTCCGAAGACGACTCCGCTGAAGAAAATGAGGAGTTAGAGGCCGAGGTAGAGGCCGGAACGACAGGGCGGGAGCAGCATGTGGGGGTGAGCTTTTTTGCGTGACTGCCGTCCTTTCCCCTGCTTCCTGCCATGAAGCTGCAAGAAGCAGAGGGCGCTCAAGGGATGCGATTCCGGATGAAGAACGTGAACGGAGTGCCACGCAGGCTTGCTATATTCGGCTTGTTCCGATAATTTACTAACTAGTTAGTTAAATGACACCCAGAAGCTCTTTGCATAAACGAATCGATCCGATTGGATCCGATCAAGCTGAGGATGCGCGTACGCGGATTCTGGAAGCGGCTTTGCGCGAGTTCAGCGCCAATGGTTTGGCCGGCGCGCGCACGGAGCGCATTGCGGAGGGTGCCGGGGTCAACAAGGCGCTGCTTTACTACTACTTCCGCAGCAAGGATGCGCTTTATGCGGCGGCCCTGGAAGTAGTGTCTTCCCGGCTTGTCGAGATTGGCATGTCGGTTTTGAGCCGCGAGTGCTCGGCCGGCGAGCGCCTGCTGCGCTCCGTTCTGAATCATTTTGACCGCATTTATTCGCAACCCGTGTTTCAGAACCTGATGCAGCAGGAGATGATTCGCCTGCGCGAGGGCAAGATGAATGCGGAGAATCCGTTGGTGGAGAAGTTGTTCAAGCCGATGGGGGAGAAGATGCTTGCGGTGGTGAAGGAAGGGATTCGCGAAGGGGAGCTGATTGTGGTGGAGAGCACGCAGGTGACGTACGCTGCGTTGGGGGCGAACGTCTTTTATTTCTTATCGGCGCCCTTGATGCAATTGATTGGCGGCGCAGACCCACTGGCGGCCAATTCGCTCGCATTCCGACGCGTGGCCGCAATTGAATTCCTGGGGCAAGCCATCTTTACCGACCGCAAGCACGGGAAACGCGTGGCGGCGCGGGTTCTGGCCGAGACACCCATGCCTGAAGCCGCGGCCATAGGCGCATATGGTGGGCCTGAAAAAGCCGTGGCCGGAAGCAAAGCAACAATATTGAAACGCAGAGACCGTCTGAATTGGGAGTGAGGCGCAAGTGAACGCACGAAACAGAGTTTTTCTCATTCTGGGATTGCTTACGATTGGATCGTTGATCTGGTACCTTGTGACCGCGAAGCAGAGCAGCGATCTGCAGCTTATCGGCACGGTCGATGCGAATGAGGTCGTGGTCAGCTCCAAGATTCCGGGGCGGATTCAGTCGCTTTTGGTGGACGAGGGCCAGGAGGTGAAGGCGGGGCAGCTTATCGCCGTTATCGAGAGCGAAGACCTGCAGGCTGCGCGCAAGGCTGCCGAGGCAACAGCGCAGAGCCAGAAGTACAAGCTGGGCGAGACGCTCGAGAGCGAGCGCCAGACACGCGGCGAGACCGGCAGCGCGACAATCAACGCGCGGGCGATGGTGGAGAGTGCGAAGGCGGCGTTGGCGCAGGCTGAGGCAAACTTAGCGCATCAGCAGGCCGACACAACGCGCACTGTGGCGCTGGCGCAGCAGGGAATTATGAGCGGCCAGGCCAAGGATGACGCTACGACGAGTTTGAATGCGTCGCAGGCGGCTGTCGACGCGGCGCAAGAAAATCTGCACGCAGCGGAAGCTTCTCTACGACAGGCGCAGGCGCATGAACTGCTGACGAATGTTGCCGCACGAACCGTGGACGAGACACGGGATGCGGCGGCCAATGCGCGGGCGCTGGCCGAGCAGGCAAATGTTGAGGTTGGCTATTCGAAGGTGTTCGCCCCTGTGAGCGGCAAGGTGAATGTGCGCGCGGCGCGCGAGGGGGAAGTTGTAGGTGCGGGGTCGGCAATTGTGACCATCATGGACCTGACGCAGACGTGGATTTATGCGCCATTGCCCGAGACACAGGCCGATGCGGTGCAGGTGGGCGATTCACTGAATGTCGTGATGCCCTCGGGAGCGAAGCTGCAGGGGAAAGTGATCAACAAAGCAGCCGAAGCTGATTTTGCGACGCAGCGCGACGTGAGCAGCCGCAAGCGGGACATCAAGACGATTCAGTTGAAGCTGTTGATCGATAATGCCGGAGAGCGCTTTGTCCCCGGCATGACCGCCGAGGTGTACATTTCGAAATCCAAACTGGTGAAGCCATGAAGGCCGGTTCTCTGGACCCGGTTGCCAAGGCGTCCATTGCGCCGCCAGCGATCGAAGTGCAGAACATTGTGAAACGCTACGGGGCCTTTGAGGCGGTGAAGGGCGTGAGTTTTTCTGTCGCCGACGGCGAGATTTTTGGCCTGCTGGGGCCAAACGGCGCGGGCAAGAGCACACTGATCCGGATGATGACGACCCTTGTTCCCCTTACCAGCGGATCGGCGATTATTTCGGGCCATAATGTGGTGAAGGAGCCGGATGCAGTGCGCCGCATGATTGGCGTGATTCCGCAGGCACTGACTTCCGATCCAGATCTCACGGTGGGAGAGAACCTGAGCATCTATGCCAAACTTTATGGCGTGCCGAAGGTTGAGCGCGAAAAGAACATCGCCGAGGTCCTTGAGGCTGTCGACCTTGTGAAATGGCGTGAAGCACAGGTGAAGACGCTTTCGGGCGGCATGCGGCGGCGCGTGGAGATTGCGCGCGGGCTGGTTCACAATCCGAAGATATTCTTTCTCGATGAACCGACCACGGGTCTGGATCCGGTTTCGCGCATCGCGGTGTGGGAGATGCTCGATAACCTGAGAAAGACACGGCAGCTGACTATGCTGCTGACAACGCATTACATGGAGGAAGCAGACAAGCTGTGCGATCGGATTGCGATTGTGGACCATGGCAACCTTGTGGCGCTTGGCACGCCGGTGGAGTTGAAGCGCGGGGTCCCGGGCGCGAATGTTGTTGAAGTCCACTTCGATCGAGAAACGGCAGAATGGAAGTCGCGGCTCGAGGCGCTGGACGGTGTGACGAATGTGCAGGCTGAATCGGCGGGATTTTATCGCGTGCTTACGTCTTCAGGATCGAAGACCACGATGCAGTTGGTGGAGTTGGCCGCATCGTTGGGTGAGACACTCACGTCGTTAAGCGTGCAGAACACGACGCTCGACGACGTTTTTGTGCATTACACGGGAAGACAATTGCGCGACGAACAGGTGAAGCCTGCGGCCTTTACCATGCCGCCGCGACCGGGAGACAGACAATGAACCGCATGATGGCCATCATCGAGCGGGAGATGCGCAAGTTCTTTCGGTCGCCGACGCTGATGATCATGTCGCTGATGATGCCGATTCTGCAATTGCTGATCATGGGCAATGCATTCGGCGGGAAAATTGTGGGCGCGCGGGTCGCAGTTGTGGACTACGATCGCGGCCCCGAGGCGATAAAGATTCGCGAGGGATTCGACGCGATTGCTGTGAACATCAAGACGTTCACGACGGTCGAGTACAAGGACGAGAACAAGGCGCGGGAAGACGTACGGACGGGAAAGATCGATGGCGCGGTGATCATTCCGGTGCAGTACTCGCGGCGCGTTGCGGCACAGGATGCTCCGCAGCTTGGTTTCGTCGTGGATAACTCCGACCTGTTTACTTCAAGCACGCTGGAGTCGGAGATGCAGTTGCTCGTAAATGCGTTGACGGCACCTGTCATTCAGCCGAGGCTGGCAAACTCCATCGCGCTCGAGATCGTGGAGCTTTATCCGTATGTGGACTACATGAAGTTTCTGCTGCCTGCATGCATCGCGCTGGCGATGTATATCTCGGTGATGATCGGCGGAGGCATGCTGTACATCGACGATAAGGCGCGCGGCGTGCACGAAGGGTACCTGGTCACGCCGATTACGCGGCTCGAACTTGTGTTTGGCATGAATATCGCGGGGGCCATCAAGGCTGTGCTGTCGGGCATTTGCCTCACAGTGATTGGATCGCTGATGGCCGGGCTTGGGGTGATCTTCAATCCGATGGCCGACCTCGAAATCGTTTGCCTCATCATCGTTACTTCGATGGCCTTCAACGGCATGATGTTCCTGATGATGGTGCGCGTCGACGACCCGCTGGTTCCGCGCGCGATGTTCGGGGTGCTCAACCTGCTGTTGTTCTATCCTTCAGGCGCCATGTATCCGATCGCCGCGTTTCCCAAGTGGCTGCGAGCGCTGTCGGTGATCGACCCGTTTACTTACTGCGTGCACGGGTTCAAGGCGGTGTTGCTCAAAGACGGAGGGTTCGTCGCTATTCGGTTCGATCTGTTGTTTCTATTCGTGTTTGTCATAGGAACGCTCCTGGCCGCGACTCCGCTCTTCAAGCGCACACTTTGATAAAAAGACGATTGACCGACTGAATCTTCGCCCGTAGCCTTGTTCCGAGAGACTCACAACACAAGTTCATTTTGGAACATCGGCAACCCCATACCGGGAGGGGGACGTCCTTGATGAAATCGCTGCCGGCGACAAAGTCGCTGCAAACTGCCATGGTGAAGACGTTCTGGACGAGCGTCGTCGGGCCGCCGTGGCTGGTTGCGCTGGTTGTGTATGCGGCAGTGGTGATCGTTCGCTTCGTTGCATTCCTCAGCCCGTACTCGTTGCAGGAGCTTTTCTTTTTGCAGACGCTCGCTCTGTGGGCGCTGCCGTTTGTGGTGCTGACAGCGGAAGGCCGCCGCCAGATAGGCCTTATGGCCAAAGCGAGTTCGCCTTTGGCAGTTCTTCTCAGCGTGTTGGCCGGTGTCGCATGTGCACTCGTTTTCTTTGGCCTGGGAATGGTTATTTACGGAAACTCGCCGGATAACTGGTGCATGAGCATTCGCACTTATCTGCACCTGGACGAGATGCGTGGCCTGATGTCCGCGCCGAGCCTTTTCGCGCTGTATGCGCTGCCGGCGATCTTCCTCAATCCGATTGGGGAAGAGATTCTGTTTCGAGGATTCATTCAGGAGTCGTTCGGACGGCGCTTTAGCCCGATCGTTGGTGTCGTGGTGAACGTTTTTCTGTTCGGCATGGCGTATCTCTACCTGCACGGAATCTGGCGCGATGCGGCGGGCTTTCATTTGCGCCTGGGGTCGGCGTCGCTGGCTGTTTTTCTGATGGCTTGCATCGGGAGCGTTTTCACGCTGTGCCGGAAAATGTCGGGTTCATTGTGGACGGCGATGGCGGCGCATGCGGCATTCAATTTGACGTTACTGGGCTCGGCAATTCACCAATTCACGCGGTGATTTCATGTGCGTCGTTTAAAGCGTCCAGCAAGGGTAAAAATGAGCTGAAGTGCCTGTAAAATCAGGCAAAAAGATTTCCACCAAACGCCGTTAATTTCCACAGAATTTTCTATCTTGAATCCATTGACATCGCGAATTCAAAAGGCGCATAGTTACTTTCATTCCGGGTTGCTAGGCAGACCTGAAAAGCTTCATTCGTGAAGATTGACTAAGGAAAGCCGGAAGGTCCCAGCGCGGAGCAGTAAGTGTTGACGGCGGAGCAATCCGCAGTCAACACAGGGCACAGGGTAAAGAATGCAGAGCAATCTGTAAGCGGAACTAAGTGCCAAGTGTCGAACACGAAGTAATTCGAGTTCGGTGCGGAGCGATAAGTAGCGGGTCCGGAGCTACGGACTCGAGACAAAGCTCGAAGGGTTGAGAGTGGAGGCATCCACAATCAACGCAGGGCGCACAGAGAAGTGAGCGGAGATATCCGCACGCGGAACGAGGCGCCAAGTGTCGAGTCTGGAGGAATCCAGAACCGGTGCGGAGCTTGGGTGTCGAGCGCAGAGCAATCTGCAACCGGCACCGCGGATGCAAAGTGTCTGCGTACGGAGCGATCCGTAGACCGTCACGGAGCGTCAAGCGCCAACATTGGAGCAATCCAAGAGCGGCGCGGGGTGCAACAAGTCGAGCGCGGAGCAATCTGCGAGCGGCAAGAAGCGCAAAGTATCGGCGAGGGAGCAATCCTGAGCCGGGACGAAGCTCTTAAGTGTTGAACACGGAGCAATCTGTGATCAACACGAACGTAGAGTGCGGAGCGTGGAGCAATCCACAAACTGCGCAAAGCGTGAAGTGCCAGGGGCCGAGTCAAATCGGTGGCTGGTGCAGGGCGATGGAAGTTGAATGTGGAGCAATCTGCAGGCGGCGAAAAGAGCCAAGTGTCAAGCACAGAGTAATCTGTGACTGGTGCAACCGCAAGGCGCGGGGCCGGCAACTCGGGACGTGATTGGTCGAAAGGCCACAAGGCGCACCTAGTGATAGGTGCGCCTTGTCATTTTTGTGCGAGTTTGCGGATTTCTTCTTGCAGACCGGATAAGTGAGTGTTGCAGAGATATCGAATGCGACTTACATCGATGGTTAGTGGCGGGCCGCGAAGACAACGTTGATGCAGGCGCGGCGACGACCCACTCGGGCACCGTTTGTACGGAGCTCCGAATGCTTTGATGATTAGCTGACCCCCGCTGAAGCGCGGGGCCAGCTATTGCGTTTTCGGCGCGTTGGACCGGCTGTTCGATAAGGAGTGGCCAAGGCACGTTGGACGAGCTGTCCAACTGGGATTGGAGTCAGGTTGGAGGGACTGGCCGTCAGACAAGCGTCTTTCAGAGCCCCTTTCATGAGCCCGCGATCATCAGGACTCCGGTTATGCTGAGGGTTGTGATGGGCTACCTTCGCGGCTCATAACGCATGGCCACTGCTCCGGAGGCAAACTCCTTGCGGCTGACGAGCCTTAAGTCGACGTGCTTTGATAGCCCCGCGAACAACGTGGGTCCGTGGCCCGCGATTCTAGGACACACCATGAACTCGTACTCATCGATTAATCCCAGTTCCGCCAGCGCGAGCGGGAGCTTTACGCCCGCGACGAACAGTCCTTTGCCCGACTGCTGCTTGAGATCCAGAACGGCCGTCCGCAAATCTCCGCGCACGAGCTCCGCATTCCAATCGACCCGGTCGAGGGTGCTCGACACGACGTATTTCTTTGCCGCGTCGATGGTTCGGGCGAAGGGTTCCATCCATTCGGGCCTGACTCCCGCCTGCGCCGGCGGCCGCCACCCTTCCTCCATCATCTGGTAAATCACTCGGCCAAAGAGGAGGGCATCAGCCTGTTTGAGGTTTTCGGTGGCATGGCGATGCTGGTCTTCGTCCGGGATAATTGCCCGATGATCGCAGCAGCCGTCCAAAGTGACGTTGATGGAATAGCGAAGGGGTCGCATTACGGAAGAATACCGCGGACAGGGAATCTGCAGGCTGGGATTGTGCTGTGGGAGAGTCATCGAAGGTTCAGGCATGGTTCCTTTGGCCCGGCGAGCCTTCCCACGACGCGAGGGCAAAGCCTACAATGGGGTAAGAACCTTATCCACCGAGGAAATGCATGCCGCTGTCTGGAGAAGCTATCCGCTTGATGAACTACATTGATGACGTTGCCGTGACGCTTCGTCGGATTCTGGCCCTTGTACCGACGCTCACCGCGGAAGAACGCGCACGAGTGTCGGAGCATCTAACGCAGGCGACTCCTAACGCAGACGATGTGGCGAAGGCCCTTGACGCCAAGTAAGCCGGACCTTGCCTGAAACGGTTGCCATTATCGGAGCGGGACCGCTGGGGCGACGCCTTGCCCTGGCGGCTGCCCGGGGCGGATTTGCCGTGCGGCTCGAGGATGTGATGCCGCACAATCTGCATCACGCGCAGGAGTGGCTCCGGCAAGAACTGGGCAAAGAGCCTTCGGCAGGCGATGCCGGCACAGGCGTGGTTTTTGTTTCCACGATTGAGGATGCGGTGCGCGAGGCGGATCTGGCCATCGACTGTGTTCCGGACGAGCTGGAGTCGAAGCTGGAGATTTTTTGCCTTCTGGACCGCATGTCTCCACCACGTACGGTTTTGGCAACGCCGACCACGCGGATGTCCATCGCGGACCTGGCCAGTTGTACCTACCGACCGGAGAAATGCGTAGCGATTGCGCACGAGGCCGCCACGCTTGGGGAAGAGGTGAGCGGTGAGGTTCGGCTTCTGACGACAAGCAGGACAAGCGCGGAGACGGTGTTGCTTCTCAGGCGATTCTGGAGCCGGCTCGGATTCAGCCCGGTTTTCGCGACCGATGCTTCGGAGACGGCGGCGCTTCGTTCTTGACCGACCATCAAAAAACTGCGATCCCGTATTGACGATCCACTCCAATTCGAGCGCGCTCGGCGATTTGTTGAAATCGGTGTTTGGTTTTGACGGGTTCCGCGCGAACCAGCGGGAAGTGTGCGAAGCGGCGGTGGCCGGACACGACCTGTTGCTGGTGATGCCGACCGGGGCGGGGAAGAGCCTCTGTTACCAGTTACCGGCTATTGCGCGCGGAGGGACGGCGCTGGTGATCAGTCCGCTGATTGCGCTGATGGAAGATCAGGCCGCGAAGCTCACGGGAATGGGACTGCGCGTGGCTCGGATTCACTCTGGCCTGGAGCGCAGCGTTGCGCGCCAGGCTTGCGTCGATTATCTGCAAGGGAGCTTGCAATTCCTCTTTATTGCGCCCGAGCGACTGCGCGTGTCTGGGTTCCCGGAGATGCTGCGCAAGGGCAAGCTGGCACTGATCGCAATTGATGAGGCGCATTGCATTTCGCAATGGGGTCACGATTTTCGACCGGATTACCGGATGCTTGGGCAGTATCTGCCGGCGCTTCGGGATGCGGGCTCTGAAGCGCCTGTGCTGGCGATGACGGCTACGGCAACGCCGAGCGTGCAAGCGGATATTGTGGCGCAGCTGGGGATGATCGAGCCGGCGCTCTTCATTCACGGCTTTCGGCGCGACAACCTTGCCATTGAAGTGGTGGAACTCGCGACGCCGCAGCGAGGGGCGGCAATAGCGCGACTGCTGGCAAAGCCGGAGCGCAGGCCTGCGATTGTGTATGCGACGTCAAGGAAGCAGGCGGAGGTGCTGGCCGGAGAGCTATCGCAGAGCCAGCCAGGAAATGTACACCGCGGCCGAGGCATTTCGGCCGCACCTTATCATGCGGGCCTCGATGCGGAGAAGCGGGACCGGGTGCAGACGGCGTTTCAGGCCGGATCCCTGGATGTCGTAGTGGCGACGATCGCCTTCGGCATGGGCATCGACAAAGCGGATATCCGCACGGTGATTCATGCGGGCTTGCCGGCTACGCTCGAGGGGTTTTACCAGGAGATTGGGCGAGCTGGCCGCGATGGCGCGATGAGCCGCACGTTTCTGATGCACAGCTACGCGGATCAGCGTACGCACGACTTTTTTCTGAATCGCGATTACCCTCCGATTGAACATTTGTCGGAGGTATTTCGTGTTGTTGATGACCAACCTCGCGACGTGGAGGAACTGCGCGAGAGGGCGAAGCTTAGCGACGAGGAGTTTGATCGAGCGCTTGAGAAACTCGAGATTCACGGTGGAGCGCGCGTGGACTTTGGAGTGGGCATCACGCGCGGCGGGCCGGACTGGAAAAAGACCTACCGAGTGCAGGCGCAGTATCGGGCAGATCAATTCGCCAAAGTATTGCGTTTTACCGAACAGAACGAATGCCGGATGAGCGCCCTGGTGCGGCATTTCGGCGATGTAGAAGACGCTGGGAGGCCGTGCGGCGTGTGCGATGTGTGCGACCCGGCAGGAGCCGTTCTGCGGCTTTTCAGGCGAGCTTCGTTGGCGGAGATGGCGCTGGTCGAAAAGATCGTAGAGGAGTTGCGCGGCGTGGAGTACAAGGCGTCGGGAACTCTTCAACGAAGCCTCGACGCAGTCGGGAGGATGAGCCGCGACGATTTCGAGAAGATTCTGAATGCGATGGTGCAGGCGGGGATGGTGGAGATCGAGAACGCGGAGTTTGAGAAGGATGGGCAAGTGCTGCGTTTCAGAAAAGTGCGGCTGACGAAGCGGGGAGCGGCGATGCGCGGCATGGCGGTGGAGGCATTGCTGATTGGCGACGGGATTGTTGAGGAATTTGGCGGAAGCGGTGGATCCCCAAGGCGATCGAGGAAGAGCAATTCCGCAGGGAGAGACGAACAAGTCAGTGCCGGCGGTGTGAAGAGACAGGCAACCGCGCGTCCAATTCGGTCTTCGGCGGAATGCGAGGCGCTGGCGGCGCGCATCAAAGACTGGCGCGGGGAGGAGTCGAAACGGCTGCGGATGCCGGCGTACATGGTGCTGCACGATCGGACGATTACCGTGTTGGCGCAGGCGCGGCCGAAGACTCCACGCGAACTGCTTGAGATTGATGGAATCGGGCCAATGAAAGTGGAGCGGTTTGGTCAGGAGCTTCTGCGGATATGTGCAGAGGAGCAGACCTGACAAGTCAGTTGGGTGCAGGTAGTGCAAACGGTTCGTGCTCTCCCCAGTCTCAGAATCGAGACCGGGGCACTCGGACCGGCAGGCTCGTGCCTTGTGGATCGTCGTCTTGCGAAGCAATGGTCACTGCCGATACTTGAACGATTTGTCGGGATAGGGCGGGTGCTGCACGACGGGGCGAGGATCTTCCTTGATTTCCTTTTCAAGGAGGTCGATGCCGGCCTCGAGTTGGGCGTCGCTCCCGTCGAATGTAGCATGGGGCAGGTTGTCGACGACGATGTCGGGGTCGACGCCATGGCCTTCAATCAGCCACTGCTTGCCGTCGATGCTGTAGACGCCGGTCTCCGCTGCGGTGGCGACGCCGTTGTCGGCCTGCACGTTATCGCCCGAGAGCCAGATTTCGCCGCCCCAGGTACGCGTGCCGAGGACCTTGCCGAGTTGAAAATGCTTGAAGCCTTCTGAGAAGGCTTCGCCGTCAGAGGCTGTTTCCTGATCGCAAAGGACGACGATGTGGCCGCGGAATGCGTATTGCATATTCCACGCTGGATTGCCGACGCGCGGTTGCCAGTAGAACCAGGCTTTGCGCAGCAGATCGCCGAGGAGCCACGAGTCGATATTGCCGCCGTGGTTATGGCGCATATCGATGATGAGTCCCTGGCGGTCGAAGATGGGGTAATAATCGCGCGCCCATTGATCGATGTCGCCCGAGCCCATGGCCTGCAGATGGACATAGCCGATGTGTCCCTTCGATTCTGTGTCGACCTTCGCGCGGCGCGTGTATTCCCACTCTGCGTAGCGCATGCG
>Ga0182030_10013865_pt1 | contig 15994 bp, 15 predicted proteins | sample 812S3MmetaG_FD_121299 | JGI IMG/M metagenome (GOLD analysis project Ga0182030, IMG submission 121299) | Permafrost microbial communities from Stordalen Mire, Sweden - 812S3M metaG (Illumina Assembly) | ecosystem: Environmental > Terrestrial > Soil > Wetlands > Permafrost | place: Sweden...
AGGCTGGGCAGCGCCGCCACCGTGTCGCCGATTTGGCCGAAACGGAATATCAGAAATTTATGTTGCATTATCTCCGCCAATTGCCGTCACAAGTTAAGCATAACCTCGCAAAGTGTTTTTAAAGCAATGCACATTCTGGTCGTTTGCTTTTCCACTAACTACAATTTCGTGAAAACCGGCCGCACTAATCCTTTCTACGAGGTCTAAACTTTTGTCCGAATTATGGATTTCGATGATCAGAAGTCTAAACCTGCGCAAGGATTGGCAGGTGTTTGACTCAAGCACCTCATACTCGGCGCTTTCTATATCCATTTTGCAAACGTCAACAAGGGTATGGGGCTCAAAGTTTGAATCAACTACTTCATCCAATGTCATCAATGGCACCTTCAAGGTATCCGCCATTCCATCTAACTTCTGAGAATAAATCGATTCAGAAGTTCCCCCAGAGGTGTTACGAATTTCAACAAAGCCATTTCGTCCAGCTACGGCAGCATTCACGGCTCGGCAATGGTTCCGATCATTATAGTTCAGATTAAATTGCAACCGGGTAAACGTGTTTGGATTCATCTCCATACAAACGCAATTTGAAAACGTAAATCCGCCCGCAAGAAGGGAGAGCGCAAATCCACCGCCATTGGCGCCTAAATCCAAAACTGAAAGTGGACGGTTTTTCGGCAATTGCTTAAAATAACGAGTATACATATCGGTAGTCATACACTCGCGGGTTCCAGGAAGATCGCCTCCTTCGACATCGACGACGAAGGCCAATTTCCCATTACGATAAACAATCAAGTTTTCTTTTCTAAACAACAGTCTCTGCAACAATGTGATAGGCCAATTATCAAACTGCAAGTTGGATCGCAAAGCAATTATTTTGTTTTTGATATTCATAAATTCCGAGTTCTTAGTCAGCGACCGCCGGCAAAGCCGAAGGCTTGAGATAGCGTGAACCGCTCAAAGCGGTTAAAAATAGGAGGCGCTCAAAGCGTCCCCAATTCTAATTGTTCGAGGCGTTTGTCTTCCCTTTCTTGGTTTTGGATATAGCCACGCACGGCAGCCTCATTCTTGTCGACTGTCGACACCCAACAGAGCCGGTTTTAGCATCTTCAATTGTCCTGCCGCAAAAGTCGTCGCAAGAGATTCTTGATTTGTTCCCGATAGCGCTCCGGCGTGAATTGCCGGGCAAACTCGCCCCCCGAATTTTGAAATCGTTAAGGACACAAACCACCGATCTCCTTTATTATTCTTTCTCTAAATGCTGGCCAGGTGAACTTCGCGGCACAATCACGCGCAGCCATGCGTATTTTGTGATTGTTCGGCAATATTTTTCCAAGCCCTTCAAGTTTTTCCAAAAGCTCGTCTATATTTCCGGGAGACACCAGAAAGACGCCTTCTTGCTCGCCACCCAAATCTGGCAAGCATGTATTTGGCGTGCCAAGCACGGGACAACCCTGTGCGAGCGATTCAAGGTAAACCTGCCCAAAACCTTCAACTAAGGATGGCATCGCGAATAAACAGCTTGAAGAATATAGTCTGGTTAATTGCTGTTGCGACACACCACGAATGATTTCGACGTTCGGAGTGGCGGCGGCAAGTCGTTCAATTTCACTGTCAATTACACGGCACACCAGCGTGAGCTTGCTGGCTTTTGGCAGTGAAGCCTTCTGCCATGCCAATAAGAGGTGATGCAATCCTTTGCGTTTCACGCCGGAGCCGACAAAGACAACCTGGAACGAATCCGGCGGTGTGCCATCTCCGATGGCTACTGGCATGTCAATTCCGTAGGGAACTACACAGCAACGCCGCTCATCACACCCCACCTCAAGGAGCGAATGCTGCGTGAACCTGCTCGCACAGAAAATCAAGTCCGCATGGCGCCAACAGTCACGCTCGCGGCGTTCCAACAACTCCGGCAGCGGGGCAATCCGCTCTACTGAAGATTTGTAAAAGTTTGGATGCCTTTCGCTGTCTTCAACAAAAATTCGCTGCTCCAGTATCGGGTGCGGATGATATTGGAAAAGAACTTTCCGGGGAACATGCCGGTAAGACGCAGTAAAAGCTTCCCATGCATAGGGACTGTAAAGAAACAAGTTTGATTTGTTTCGGCTTGCGAAATGTGCCGCCGTCCGGGAAAAGTTTTGGTTCAAGGTCGCAAATGTCAGAGGGCGGGAATACCCGAGCCGATGACGAAGGTGTTCTATGGCTGTTATTCCCCAAAGACAAGAAACCCGGTTGTCTGGGATTCCATCGGCATGGCGAAACTGGACTTTGGCCCGCATCCGATTCGGAAACAGTGGCGCTGCGGCACGCAACATCGGCCCGGCGTATGCGTCGGTGATGAATCGCTCCAGTTTTCCCGCTTCAGCCAGCGCCATCGGCACTTGGTAACCATCGCGCCGTCCACGGAAGGCACATACAAATTTATCCACGCTTTGGATCCTTGTAAAAAAGATAGTTCATATAACCAAAATTCCATGTGCCTTGGTCAAGCCAGCGCCGACATCCTCGCGGATAACCTCCTGTAGTTCCTTATCGTCTGCGCAAAACAAAATACCATGGAACCAGAATAGTGTTTGGTCACGCGGAACACGCATCCAAAGCCTGCTTCAAGCCGCTGACACACGTGTCGTAACTGTAAATCCGGGCCAACTTTTTTGACTCCTCGCGGAAACCCGGTATCCACTCCGGGTGTTCCGCGCACTGGCGCAGAATATGAGCCAGACTGTCCGTGCAACCAAAACGATAGATAAAACCATTGCCGCCAATCTTAACCATGTCATGCCAGCCAACCACACGATCCGAGCTGATGATCCCCAAACCAGCAGGCAGGGCCTCATTGAAAACACAGCCCCAAGGTTCCGGAGCGGCATTGATGCAATAATCCGCCGCCAGAAGACATTGCTTTAGTTTGCTTTGATTCACATAACCGGTGAACACAGCATTGCGTAGTTCGGCTTTGACAATTCGGGCTTCCATTTCAGAGCGCAATGGGCCATCTCCCACCAGCAGCAAGGTTGCCGGCAAGGGCGTCGTCCGATGTTGATTGGCCTTGATAAAACCATCCACCACATCCAGCGGTTGTTTCTCGGCCCGGTGCTTGCAGGTATGAACGAATATCACCTGGTTGGGATCAAATGAATAATCTGCCGCGATTTGGCGACGAATGGCTAGCCGCTCGGTATCCATGAGGTTGATGCCAAAATATTCGTTGTCTGCGCTGTATGGCACAAAAAACATCTTATCTTTGGAGAAGCCACGGCGACTAAAGAATTCCCGGTTTTTTTCCCCGATATAAAGAATACCGGACAACTTGGGCAGCAACTGATGGAGCAAGGTTTCCCGCGACCAGTTCCGCCACCAAGACCGGGGCAGGACGTCCTCATTTTCCCCGCGTAACAGCACCTTTATGCCATGCTTGCCCAACCGCAGCATGGCCTGAATATGCGCCGGATGATTATAGCCATGGAAATAGACCGCTGTCGGCTGGTGCCGGATTATTTCCCGGATCAGGCTTGGTAAAAAACGTTGCTGTAATTTCTGGCCCAGCCCCACCGGATCTCCCCGGGTTAAAAATTGATAATGATAGCCTTCCAGAATTCCATTGTCGTAACTGACAGTGGCGCGCGCGGATTGATCATAATAAGCACGGGCACCACGGTCATTGTGGAAAATCACGTGCAGATCAAATAAATCCGCTTCCGCAATCCGCCGGTAAAGCGGGGCATGATACTGGATTGGATGAGTTATGACTATCACCAGCTTTTGACGTTTAAGCGCCATAATAAAAAGTGTCTCCAATTAAATATTTGGCTTTATGTCTTCGTTATCCCCACTGACTGTGTAGCTGTAGCCGGATAAATTGCCCGTCCGAACTTAGGCGTTCTGCGCCCGAACTGCTTGGCTGCCTCCTGTTCATTTCCTTTTTCAACTTTCAAAGTTTCAATTTTCAGCTTTTGGTTCGGTTGCATTTCCGCTGCCCCCAACACCGCCGCAAGGATCATCCAAACAAATGCCGAGGCCGTGTGGTCGAAGATGACGAGGGCATAAAACATGGGAAGCAGAAACATTTGCGTAGCCAGCAACGCAGCCCTGGTTCCAGAACTCGGCGCTTCGCGCTTCGCCTTTTGCAGGGCCAGGATCCCACCAGCACACACCATCAAATAGCCAATCAAACCCAGAAAACCTGTTTCCAACACCATGCGCGGCAATTGACTTTCGATTCTGCTTAATTCCACATTGCCATTTGAGACATAATATGCGGCAGCCTGATGCGTGCCAAAACCTTCTCCCAGCGGTGCCTCTTGAATCGCTGTCACCATCTCGTCTAATTGCCCGAAGGCCCGGTCACTGAACGAATCACCGGCTCTGTCTGACCGCTGCATCAAGCCCTGTCCCAACTCGGCAAATGTCGTAGAAAGGCCCAGCGCCATTGCCGCGACCAGACAACAAGTGCCTATGACCAGACCCCGCGCCAGCACGGAAAGCCCGTCTTTGGAAGCAGTCAGCCATCCGCCTATCATCGCCACCCCTATCACGATGGGTGCGCGTGAAATCGAGGCCAGGCCGCAGCCAAAACTTGCGGCCAACGTTACCCAGGCACCAATCCGCTGCCATTGCTTGACTGCCAGGCTCATCAATACCATCCCCGCCCAAATGCCCACCGCGCAAATGATGCTCATGCCGGTAATGTAGGAAAAAGTTCCCGTCGCCCGCACGCCCGTGTCCTCGGTGACGACTTCTATGTTTGCATCCGAGTAACGATTTAGGATATTGTCGGAAGCCAGCCGGTTCTGTTCCACGCCGAGCGCAAAATTCAGGATGGTAAATGCCGCCAGCAACAGGGCCACCCGGTGCAAAGGCAATCCGGCTAGGCGTGGCACCGCGAGCAGCGCCAGAATTGGAAGCACGATACAGGCGCGGGCGGTTAGCATCGCCCCGGCCAGACTGAATCCATGCAACGAGCTTAAGAAAGCTCCAATCACCATCAATGCGCAGCCAGGCCACAGCCATTTTTGAAACACTTTCAACGCCACCATCGGCGCACTCCGCACCGGCAGGAAGAGAATCATAGCAAAGATGATATCCTTGGAAAAATACATCATGTATTTCCCGATTCCCTCCTGAAACGGGGGCACCCATTTACGAAATGCGCCCTCAAACACGATCATCGTCAGGGCCGCGATTAATACCAACCACGCCTTGGGAACAGCGGAAGCAGGAACACTCTTGCGCATGGACTTGCGTGTCCGCGATGGCTTAACAACTGGTTGCTCCGTGAAGGGGGAGTCTATTCGGCTTTGAGGCAAATTCATGTCTGTCTTTTCTTGAAATTCTTCGCTGCGTCCTCCATCACTTCCAAATAACGCCGGGCGATCAACCGTGGCTCATGCAGCTCTAAATGTGCCGGAGCTGCTTCGCGATAACGCCTTGATTCTTCGGGATGCTTAAGCAAATGTGATAACTCCAAAACCAAATCATTTACATCGCCGCGTTTGAAAGTGGTGCCGGCAGGACCAATCGCTCCGGGCAACCCGCCTCCGTTAGAACCGAGCACCACACAACCGGCAGCGGCACCTTCTAATGCCACGACGCCGAATGGTTCCGGCCACAATGATGGAACGATTAATATCTCATGTTGTTGCAGCAATTCCGCCACTTTATCCTGCGGCTGCGCTCCGGCAAATGAAACCTGCTCTTTCAGCTTAAGGTTTACCACCAATTGTTCCAAGGATGCCCGTTCTGGCCCGTCACCGATGATAGTCAGGTTGGGATGCATTCCATGCTCTTTTAATTGGTCGAGCGCCTTGACTAACCCATCAACACCCTTGTCGGAAACGAGCCTGCCTACAAAAGCCAGTGCGCGGTTACGGCTCGCCCCGCCATTTTTGCGGAACAAGGTGTCATCGTAGGGATTGGGAATCACTTTGCCGGGAATTTTCATTTCATCCGCAATGGCTTGGCTGGCAAAAATGTTTGTTGCTCCCGCAGCCAGGCGCAATTTGAGCCGCTCTCTCCAGCCGCATCCACCCTCGCGCGAAATCCAATACCAACTCTGATGTGTGAAAACGAGTGGACGCCGGACGAGCAAGCATGGCCAAGTTGCTTTAAGACTGACCATAAATTGCAAATAGACATCGCACCAACGCATCAGCTTAATCCACTGATCCGGGCTGGGACGGTAGATAACCTTGAATGGAAAACCACGCATCTTATCCGGCGGGCAAACGACATCCGAAACAACAATAACTTCTTCGCCAAGCTTAACCCACTCGTGGACCAGCAACGATGCGACGGTCTCGACGCCGCCAATGTTGGGATAAAAACGGGTGTGAAGAAGAATTTTCAATTTTGTGTCCCTTCGGGGTGGTTCAACGCTTTTGGGCAACCAACGCTAGGTTGTCGCTGAACAGACGGCCCTTGAGGATTCCAAAGCTTGTGCTCTGCCATTGAATATGGGGCAGCTTGGGAATTCCTCCGCTGTCGGTGAAATAAAATACAGGCGGTGAAAACCCGCACTCAAGACAAATCCGTTCAAAATCTTTACGCACCAGGGCGGTGATATGGGCCGGATAACTGCTATCAAGAAAAGAAACAAAATGCCCCACAAGCAGCAGCCCCAAAAGGGATCTAATGCTTTCCTGATTCGGCGTCGTTACAATGATTGTTCCAGCGGGCTTCAAAAGTCGGTAAAATTCGCGAAAGGTGGCGCGGGGATTCTCGAGATGCTCAATGACTTCGGTTGAAATGATCACATCAAAGGATTCTCCCGGCAGGTCAAGCGGTCCATTCAAGTCGCCCTGAATCCACGTTGCGTTGCCGGCAAGGAACTCCGGCTTCGGCAAAATATCCGCTCCGGTTACTTTCCCTGAATAGCCCAGTCGCAGCAGCCGTGTGATCAGAGAACCGGTGCCGGCTCCATACTCCAAAAGATTGCCGTTCAATGGCGGCCTTTTGATCAATAATTTGAGCGCCAGTCGGTAAATCGCGTCCGAGCTGGTGCCCTTGCTGGCGATGGCGGCTTTCATTCTTCGTTCTTGTAGGGAATTGCTCATTTTAAAATCCATCCTTTCGTCGGGCTTCGCTAGAATTTGGATTCGCCTTGCCTGGCAGTCCGCCAGCGCCTTGGTGTCATGGTCCCGATACCAGCCATGCACATTTCCCGCCACTGTTACAGCCTTGGCCCGCTCTGCCGCGCCGGCGAAGAGATAGTGTTCTCCAGCTTTTAGGCCATCTTGATTTTCACCCCGGTTGGCCGCAAAAGTGACCGGTGCAAGTCCGTGCGCCGCGTAAGCCGCAAAAGTTCCGGATTTTCCGAGATAAGGCGTGGGATAGGCAAAAAACCCCGCGCGGGCAGAAAGCATTTCCTGGCTGACTGCCGCCGCCTGCAAAGGACCGCACTTGCGCACCGGCACCGACAAGTTGGGAATTTCGCAGTCGGCACCAATGTCCACAATTTCTGTCAATTCCAGCCGCTGGCAGGCTTGTTCCAGATCAGCCCGGTGTTCAAAATAGGAATTCCTCCGCCAACCTGCACTTCCAAAGACAATCATTCGCGGTTTGCGTTGTTCCCAATCCGGCAATCCTTCTGGCTCGCCGACATTGGAAAAAACCGGCAGCACAGAAATGGCATTAATCGGATGTTGACTTGCGGTAGCAAGCCAAGTCGCGGAGGCGGCGCGGTTGGTGAAACAATGGTCACTCTTGCGCGCCAAAGTTTGAGCTATCCACCGTTGCAAGTTTGAAGTCCAGAACGAACTCTGCCAGGGCCGCCCAGTGGCATACAGTTCGTGGAACATGGTGATGAGGCGCGGGCGCGCCGAAACATCCTTAAAATCTGAAACACTGAAATCCTGACATCCTGAAACAGATTTCAGATTTTCAGTTTTCAGCGTTTCAGCATTTCCTTTTCCGTTCTTCCACGCGCGCAGGGCGCGAACCAACCATACCGGACAGCCACGTTTCTGGTAGCCATAACCCACATATTGCAGCAGCACTGTCTGCGGCATTCCCGGAGCCGAAAGCACCCGCAGAAGTTCCGCCGAACTTCGCTCGCGCAGTTGGTGAACTGGAAAACAGTCAAGCTCCGCAGGCGCTTGGAGCTTGGAACTTGGGGCTTGGAGTTGCTCCTCCCTCCTTGCTCCTTGCTCCTTGCCGCAAACGACAAAGGTAGTTTGAATGTCATACTCCTTGCGCAGCTGCATGGCCAGTAGAAACGCATAATCACCCACGCCATCAACGGCCGGTGGTAGGCGGGAGACGATTTGAATAATCTCCATCATACCGGCGTTGCGTAAAACTCTTGAGGTCCAAACGGGCAGACCTTATATCCCAAATTGACCAGATATCTTTCTGCTTCGTCAGGCTGAATTCCCAGTTTCTCCATCCTGTCAAGGTTCGCTTCGAAAAAAATATGTTTGATGCGTTTCTGCCGTAGAAGATTTTTGGCACCCATCAGCACCCAGGTGTCCGCGCCCTCGGTGTCAACTTTCAAAACAGAGACATTTATGTCAGGGGGAATTAAATCGTCCAAGCGACTGACCTTTACTTGAATAGTTCTTGCAGAGGCTGAATTGACAAGACCCCCCCAAGAGCTCTGCTCTTCGGGGCCGACATCAAAATCGAGCGTTCCGGACTCCTTGCCAAGTGCGCCATCGAATATGTTTATTCTTTTGGGATTGTCCAAAGCGGATACGTTTTCGCGTAACATGGAAAGAGTTCTCGGCGAAGGCTCGAAGGCATAAACCTCGTTTGCCGGATTCGATGCCGCCCAGATACAACTGAAGTAACCGGCATTGGCACCGACATCAACAAGTAATCCGCCCCGTTTGGCCAGTGAAGAAATCCGCCGGCTCAAATCCAATTCATAAAAGCCACACCAGGCGATTTGCCTGTGGCCGTAGTCAGTGGTAAGAAGAGCGGCCATCTTGGTTGGCGCGAATTCCAAGTCAAAACCGCCACTATTTTTCAGCGCCGGATTGATGCGGGCTATCAAGTGAAAATAGATTTTCTCGCGAAGCCAGACGGGGTAAATTCGATGCAGAAAGTTCATTTTTGTATTCCTATCCTTTCAATCGAAATTCCAGCCCAGATTGCATGAGCAGGATCCGACTTAATTTTAACGGCTAGCTCCTTTAACTTCATTAAGTGCCGAAAGAATAATTTCAGCTTGATGATGCACTGTCCATTTCTGGACTAGGGCATGATAATTTTTTTCGACCAGCGATTGAAATTCGTGGATTCTTGGTAGAATTTCATTCAGCAATTGGGCTGCTGGTCGGGACATGTCCGCTTCCACCACAGGGTTATGTCCGAGAATGGAAATCAGCTCTTCAGGACAGTGGCCGATCATCAAGCTTTTTGAAAAGATAGACTCAAAATATCTGAAAGTTGTGGTCTCCACCCCACCTGCTTTTGCCGGGTCTGTCACCGTCTTCGGAAAGCAAACCACGATCTTGGCTTCTGAAATTGCTTTCACAGCGCGTTCGTAGGGGAGCGCAATTGGATTATTCGGCGGTGGAAATATATGGACCCTGCCTGCGCTAATAAGCGGTTCCCGGATGGATTCGTGATATGCCGCAAATGAGCGCCCCATTTCTAAAACATCCACCGGGCGGTTGATCAATGGGGTAGTTGAATAAAATCCCGCCGGGTCTCCAGCTTCCGGCAACCAGCGGAAATTCGTCCCTGGCACCCGCCGCTGCATCTCGACGACCGACTTCCGGGCCGATATAAAGGCGATATTTGGCCGATTCTGTTCGAATACTCCCTGCCATTCATCATAAACATGGGGCCAACAGTCAAACGTATAGGTCACCAGGGGGTGCCAGAGAACATAAGGATAAAAGGCGTTGTGCCAAGCATGGTTGAGCTGGCAAAAAACCGGGTCATTGCGCTGTTTTACGGGTAGGTGTCGGATATTGAGTGTTCCTAAAATTTTTGCCCCGGCGCGAGCTGGTTTCCAGTGCAGCGGGCTTTTGACCATCGGCACGCCCTTTTTTTCAAGAGCTCTAGCCAACATCAGAATAGTAGGAAGAATATACGATTCGTGAGATGCTGATAGAACTTGAAACATACTGGCCGCCAGACACGCTAGTGTTGAACGTGAATTTTAACTCAATTCGGCAGGACACAAAAGAAAGTTCTCTGCAAGCACCATGTGCAACAAAAGCTCTCTTTCCGTCCGGACTTCCATCAAGCGAGGAATGGAATACACTTTGAAATTCTGCTCCCGGGCAAAAGACAAGAGGTTGGCAGGCGGACATTCGTAGGCGGCCAAATTTGCCGAATTCCATTCCAGCAATACGAAGGGCCGTGTCGCACTCAAACATTCTTCAGCGCCTTTGAGCACAGCCAACTCGGCCCCTTCCACATCGCATTTGATAACGGAAACGCATGGCGAACCCAAGGCACGCCACGTTTCATCAACCGTCGTCATCTCAACATCCACCTGTTTAACGCTGGCAACGCGGTTGGTTGGCCGCAGTCCATCAAAAGCACTGTTACTTTGGCCCGACAGCGTGAAAGTCACTTTGCCGCTTTGGGTGCCGACGGCCTTTGGAATCAGCACCCAGCGATCCTTATAACAGCTTTCATCCACGGTGCGTCGCAAAAAAGGCAGAACATTGGGCGAAGGCTCAAAGGAAACAACCTGACATTTCGGATTGGTTTGTAATATAGGGACGGCCATCAAACCGATGTTTGCTCCGATGTCAAAATATGTGGTATCAGGTCGTATCAACGACTGCACGATGCGCAAGTTGTCCCATTCAAAAATCCCCTGCTCACAAACTTGAGTGAAACTGAAAGATCGCTTTGGGAAATAGACACGAGTTCCGAAATATTTGAAGGAGCCGGCAAATCCAGGACAGGAGCCGTAAAGCCAATGCTTGATCGTTTTGCGTAAGGTCATGTTGGTGAAGCGTGGCTGCGTTTGGGCTTCTTAACTGGCGGTGCAAACTCCGGCGGCGTCAATAATGGATTACACGCCACCAAAACACCGTCAAAGCTGTGAGTTTCTTCGAGATTGACCGAGGCAAGCAGGCGGTAGCCGCTTGTAGCTAAAAATGCCATGCACTCTTCGTGCAATTGAGAGGAATGAGTTGAGATGAACAAGTAATCAATACGCCGGGCATCGAGGAGAGGTTTAGCACCTCGCAACATCTCCATCTCAAAACCTTGAATGTCCGAATGCAGCAGATTCAAATGGGCGATATTTTTTTCCGCCACAAAAGATTCGATGCTGATGACACCAATGTCGTCTGATCGTGTCTGCGGCTTTTCCCCCACATAGGCTTGGGTAAAATCCCCACTAAAACCATTGGTTTGAAAGTTGCGCCGGCCAACAGCGATATTTTCAGATGCAGGCTCTACTAGGAAGACCTTTGCATTTTTGACTTCTTGACTGAACCACATAGAATAAAAACCCCAATAAGCGCCGATTTCCATCATAACCGCGCCTGCCGGTTGCACCCGAACAATCGCGTCAAAAACGACTTCTTCCTGCGGTTCGTGACAGCCGCCATTTGCTGATAACATTCGTGTGATTCCATCGCCGTAGTAACCATTGGCGATTACCTTGAGGCCATTATGCATCACCTGGCAACCATTCACGATTTTGCCGGCATCAGCAACGCGCTTCAAACGCGCGTTGTCAGGACAAGCTAGCACATCCGCAATGCGCTCGTCCCATTGCCGCCGGTTCGCGCGGGTCGCCCGCCACGCTGAAAGCTTATGCCATAGGTAGGGACAGCAGGTGATACTGATTTGGCGAATGATTTTGTGGATCATGGTTATACAAACTGGAATTTAGCTTCCGACTGACCGCGATTGCGGTGGTTCGGTGGTTTGAAATGAACGCCTCATTACGGATGCCGGTCACAAAAGAGATGGGCCAATTGGTTTTTCGATAATTCTTCAACCGTGTGGCGTCCTCTTTCAAACGGAATCACAGGACCATCTATCTCGGCCTGCACATAAGCAAGGTAGCGGTCCATGGGAATCAATTCAAAGATTTCGCGCAGTTGGGCCTCCTTGTTTTTGTAAGCAAACACGTGCAGTTCAATATCCAGTCGTGGAGCTGAAGCCATAATCCGCCTGGCACCCTTTAGAACCTCTAGCTCGAAACCTTCAACATCTATTTTTAAAAAATCAACGCGGGTTGACCCGAATTCATCATCCAACCTGACCAAGGGGACTTCCACACCACTTTGCCCACGCGGCGGTTTTTTCGTGAAGATGGTTCCATTGGGATGGGTTGTGATTTTGACCTTGCCCGGGGCCGAACCAACCGCCACGGAACGACACGTGACATTGGCTGCGGAATTCAAGCGAAGGTTTTCGTGTAAAATTTTCATGTTGTGGGCAAGCGGCTCGAAGGCGAAAACTTTGCCTTCCGGCCCGGTCCACTTTGAAAACAGTATGGTAGAAAATCCATGATTCGCACCACAGTCCACCACCACGTCACCGGGACGGATGCCGTGAGACTTGATCCACTCGTATTCGCCTGACAGATCATGCTGCGGACCATACCAACCTTCGCCAAACAAATCCCCAATTCGAAATTGAAATCTTTCCCCTAAAATCTGCCGCTCGATGACATAAGGTCGAAACGTCCACTGTTTGTAACGACCGGCGATGCTTGAACGAATTCGGTTTAAAAGTTTCATGCGTTATGATTCAAGGACAAAGGCGATTACGTTTCCCGCTCGCTGAGAAGGAGCCTGGATTTCTTTAGGCCGAAGTATGCGTCCGCCAGATTAAGCGGCAAAAAGGCCGCCGCGCTGACCAAGTTGAAGATCACAACATTATGGAACTGGCGCAGGTCGAGACAGAAGGCGGTGAATAACTGTGCGCCAAGGACCATGGGAATAAGGGCAAGCGATTGCAGGCGAATCCATGCCTTGCTGCTGTTCAAGCTCCACATCACACTGCATATTTGTGACACGCAGCCCGCCGCCACAATCCAGCCACATTCTTGCTTCAGCCCGGCATATTTACCGCCCAGCAACCATAGCAACGGGGCTGGGAAGAGCCATGCGCACAGCACCAGCGGAGCGAGCACCGCCAAAGTTCCGCCAACCAGCAACAGGTAAAGTCGCGGCAACCGTGCCGGTTCCTGACACCGGGCAAATCGCGGTGCCAAAACATTGGCAAAGGTGACTGAAAAAATGGTCAAGAGTGCCGCCACCCGGCCCAGAGCGGTGATGTCAGCCACCCCGGTGGGGTTCCCGAAAAAGGTGAGAATCAGCAAGGTGACCTGCCCTTGCAGGCAATAAAACACAACATTTGGCAGCCATTTTAGTGAAAGCCGGAGCAGTTCCCGGCGGTCCTCCACATTGGGTGGTGCGGCGGCATGCACTTTTTCATGCGCCCAGCGCCGTAGAAACATGACCTGGACCCAGTTACCCACCACTCCCACCGATGTTGCTAGCAGGGCATTCATCTTGGTGAGCACCAGCAGACCGATCAGAGCACAGCGCATCATGGCATTGCCGAAGTCCAGTTTTTGGAGACGGCGATACTCGCCATGCAGTTGCGCGCAGGTGCCCCAAGCCGTCACGCCCAGCAAGGGAATCACCGCGAGGACGATGACGGCGCAAAGTCCGATGATTGCCGGCACGGTGGCGCCGTTGCGCCACAACATCCAAGCGGCCAGAGGTAGCGAGACACCCAAGGAAACCACCGCGAACCGCCGTCGCAAACCGAGGGTGGTGTTGAGCAATTGCCCGAAGCGAGCCGGATCATTCCACACCCGCCCGCCGATGGAACGCACGCCAATGCCAATCCCCACGTCTGCCAGAAGGTTGCAAGTAGCCTGCATAGAATTGGCGATGGCGTAGATTGCGTATTCGTGCTTGGCCAGCGTGCGCACAACGAGCAACCCGGCCACGGCGGTAAGGAGTTGAACCAGGCCTTGAACGAAACCAAACTCGGCCAGCCGGAGTGTCCACTGTTTGATTCGCGGCCAGCGGCTGGAAAAAGCAATCATCTAAAACAAAAGCTGAAATTGGGAAAGCAGCCCAGTGAAGCAGCGGGCCAAGGGCTTCACGGGCCAAGGAAATTTACAAATCAAAAGCTGAAAAGCTCCCCGGTGGAGTAGCCCGGTGAAGTAGCTACCTGGTGGAATAATAAGTCAGCCCAGTGGAATACGGAACTAATTCCACGGGCCAGAAGGATTCCACAGGTCAAGTTGCACTTCACGGGCCAAGGCAGACTTCACGGGGCAATCCCCGGTGGAGTAATCGCTTCGCACTCCACGGGGCGAGGAAACTTGAAACCTGAAAGCGACCACTGACTACGGACGACGGTCAACGAACCATAAGACCGGAGACTTGAGACCTGAGACCTGAAATACCCCGGCCACGACTACGGACTACGAGACTACGGACCATGAGACCTGAGACTTGAAACTTGAGACTTGAAATCAGAGATCAGAGGTCAAAAAGTGAGACCGGAAACTTGAGACCTGAGACCTGAAATACCCCGGCCACGACTACGGACTACGAGACTACGGACCATGAGACCTGAAACATTCTTAAACGCTAAAAAGCTGAAAAGCTGCCCGGTGAAGTATCAAATGCAGACTTCACGGGCCAATCCCCAGTGGAGTAATTGCCGCAGACTCCACGGGGCAGGGAATGCTGGCAGGCTGGCAAACATTACGGTTCACCTGCCAATTTCAACACGGCGGCGCGCGTGGCGGGCGAAACCCGGAAACGGAGCCGGTCAAGCTCATCCAGCACGGGAGCAATTTTCAAAATCAGGCCTTGCTTCCGGGCGTCCAGTAATAATCCCAAGGTGCCGGTCATCCGCAGGCCCAGCAGTTCCGCCGCCTGCCGGCCAAGAGCGTCATCCAAAATCACCACGGCATCCGGGGATTCGAGGGCGAGAGCCAGCACGGCGGCTTCGCCCCGGCCCAGGTCGGCGGCAAGGGGTAGCGCGGGCGCGCTCACGGGTTGCCGGACAGCCACCCAAGGCAGTCCCCGCACATCAGGCACATCACAACCCAAAGCCCGTCCCGCCGCCAGTTCGGCAATGACGGGAACCGGGATAATCACCTGCCCCGTAAGGGCGGGCAGAATTTCCAGCCGGCCCAGTTGGTGCAAATACTGGAGCGGAGAGGTGTTGCAAATAAATTCAGGCATCGTCCGGTGAAATATCAAAAGCAAAGGCTGACATTCGAAAACGCTGAAACTCTAAAATCCAAAGTTGAAATATGGAAAACAGAAAGCTGAAACTGCCAATTTAAATGAAGTAATTTGCTCTGCACTTCACGGGGCAAGCCGTGTTTCCCGAAGCATTTCGGATTCAGTTAAACGGAAAGTGTCCACGCCAAAGTCGGCCAACCGGGCCAGAAAAACGACGCGCGGCAGTCCGGCCAGCGTCGCCGCCGCCCCGGAAGACAATTCTCCCAACTCGTAAAGTTTGACGGCCGCCGCGAGCAGCAGGCGGGAACCGGCGGCCTCCGGCTGGCTGCGCAGGGCCAGCAGGCTTTCACTGGAAACTTCTAATACGATCTGGCTCATAGCTCAACTCTGCCTGACAAAACGGGAATGTGCAACCGGGAACTGGCGCGTTTCCGCAAGGCGCTTTCCCCGGCGTCATACCCCGGCCACGACTACGGACTACGAGACTACGGACCATGAGACCTGAGACTTGAAACTTGAGACTTGAAATCAGAGATCAGAGGTCGGAGATCAGAGGTCAGAGGGCGGAGACCATATGTTAAACGCTGGCCCGATGAAATACGGAACATGATTTCATGGGCTAAAAAAACTGACCGGCTGAAATGCTGACATACTAAAATGCTCCCCGGTGAAGTATCAAATGCAGACTTCACGGGGCGAGGGAAACTTGAAACCTGAAAGCGACCACTGACTACGGACGACGGACAACTGATTTACGATTGGCGATTTCCGATTTCCGATTTTAAGCATACAAAAGCATAAGCTGAAAAGCTCCCCGGTGAAGTAATGAGGGCCACTTCACGGGGCAA
>Ga0182030_10013866_pt1 | contig 15993 bp, 11 predicted proteins | sample 812S3MmetaG_FD_121299 | JGI IMG/M metagenome (GOLD analysis project Ga0182030, IMG submission 121299) | Permafrost microbial communities from Stordalen Mire, Sweden - 812S3M metaG (Illumina Assembly) | ecosystem: Environmental > Terrestrial > Soil > Wetlands > Permafrost | place: Sweden...
CCCACCTTGGCGGCCACCGCCCAAGCAGCGGAGGAGGGGGGCTGCACGGTCTTTTCCCTCATGGACCACTGGTACCAAATGGAGTCGTTCGCCACCTCGTTTGACCCCATGATGGAGGGCTACACCTCGCTGGGTTTCTTGGCCGGGCAGACACAGAAGATGAAGCTCAGCCTCCTGGTGACCGGTGTGACGTATCGCCACCCGGGCTTGTTGGCCAAGATCGTGACCACACTCGATGTCCTCTCCGGCGGCCGAGCTCAACTGGGCATCGGGGCGGCTTGGTACGAGCGAGAGCACCTGGGTCTCGGCGTTCCCTTCCCCGACATCAGCGAGCGATTCGAGCGACTCGAAGAAGCACTGCAGATCTGCCACCAAATGTGGAGCGACGACGACGGGCCCTACAACGGTCGCTACTACCAACTGGCCGAGACCATCTGCTCGCCGCGACCGATTCAGCAACCGGCCCCAAAAATTCTGGTTGGCGGTAGTGGCGAACGTAAGACCCTGCGGTTAGTGGCCCGCTACGCCGACGCCTGCAATCTGTTCGCCCCGGATGCGTCGGTGGTGGCCCACAAGCTGGAGGTCCTGGCCCGCCACTGCGAGGCCGAAGGTCGCGATCCCGACGCCATCCAGAAGACAATTCTGGGCTTTGCCAACCCACTCGACGATGTGGACGGGTTCCTTTCCAGCATGGAGGAGTACGCCAAGCTCGGAGTCGATCTGGTCGAGCTGATGCCTCTCGACCCGGACCCACCGAGCTGGGTGCGAAAGGTCACCGAGCAGGTTGTGCCGAGGCTCAGCGACATCTGATTTCGGCAACCATTGAGGCGATCTCGACTTCAGTCACAACACGTCCATGTGTGACCGTTTTGCGTGAATGTGGTCTGACAGACTCAATCCTCGTTGTGCTGAACACCCAGGGGGAGAATCGAATCCATGACTAGTACGCAGGACACGACGCCAGTGTCCGAGGACGAACCGGTCAAGGACAAACCAGCGACGAGGCCGCCGTCGTGGATTCGCGAACTGGGAATTGTGGTGGTGATTGCCGTTGCGGCAGCGCTCTTGTTGCACTTCTTCGTCGTGCAGACGTACTTCATTCCCTCGGGATCGATGGAGCCGACATTGCAAATCGGCGATCGAATTTTGGTCGACAAGTTGGCCTACAAACTTCACGGGGTGCATCAAGGCGACATTGTGGTGTTCGCTCGACCACCGAAAGAGAATTGCGCCGGGCCGCCGGTGCCCGATCTGGTCAAAAGGGTTATCGGCTTGCCCGGTCAGACCATCTCACTATCCGGCACGGGCAACATCGAAATTGACGGCAAGACATTGAACCAGTCGTGGTTGCCCGCTTCCGAACAGGGCAAGACCTTCGCCGGACCAACCGGCACTCCCTACAGCTTGGTGCATCCATACAAAATCCCGGCCAACAACTATTTCGTCATGGGCGATAACCGCCAGAACTCTTGCGACTCTCGGTACTGGGGACCCATCGCAAAGTCACTCATTGTGGGCAAGGTCGATGTGCGAATTTGGCCGCTCAGTTCTTTCCACTGGTTCTGATGTGGATCTCTTCGTTGGCTTCCTTGCATGGAGAATTCCGCATCGCGATGGGCGGAATGTCTCATCGACTCGGGCTACAATTGAGGAGTCGCCGGAGCGAATCCGGAGGAAAGCCGCAGACCCCGGAGGGCCAGCGCTCAGGTCCCCGAAAGGGGTCAGCTGAGGGTGGGAGCCGGGGTTTACGCATTTCTGGGACCTAGGCTGATCCTCTGGCAATGAAGGGGATGTGAACGTGGTGAGCGCTACGACGCACCGGTACGAACAGATCAGCCCCAAGGCCTACGAACACCCAGCTGACAAGGCGGCCACCTCCGCGCTCCATGCCGTCCCACTCCTCGACAAGGTCATAAAGCGGCTGACCGACCTCGGTCACGAGCGCAAGCTGCGACAGGTGGTGCTGGGCAACGCCGTCCGCCTCGGCCCGGATCAAGTGCCCGACATTTGGAACAGTTATGTCGATTGCACAACGATCCTGGACCTTGAGTCGGTGCCGGACCTCTACGTGATGAACAGTCCGACCGTCAATGCGATGGCCATCGGGGCGAAGACGCCCATCGTCTTAGTGAATTCCACGCTCGTCGGCGACTACACCTTCAACGAAACCAGGACGGTCTTGGCCCATGAAGTTGGCCACGTGTTGTCCGAGCACACCTATTACACGACGGCGTTAGTCCTACTCAAGCAATTCATCGAAGGTGCACTGCCCAGATCGCTTCTCCTCGGCCTTCCCGTTCGTGGCATGTACTACGCGTTGCTGGAGTGGTCGAGGGCGGCCGAACTGTCGGCCGATCGAGCCGCCGCCCTCGTGATGGGTGATCCTCTTGAGCCCTGCAAGGTCTTGATGCGCATTGCTGGCGGCGCCTTGCCTGGCATGAACTTTGACGCTTTTCTCAAGCAAGTGGCGTCCTACGACGACGAGGATGATCTCTTCTCCCGACACACTCGGTTCTGGTCCGAGTTGAACTTGACCCACCCCATCACGGTCCGACGCGTGAAAGAACTTATTGCATGGGTGCAATCAGGCGAATACGAACGCATTCGTGACGGTAGCTACCCACGCCGCGGCCTTGAGCCGCCACCTTCGGCCGAATTCGACTCAGCGGTGGCGCATTACCAGGAGCGTTTCTCGAGGTTCCTCGATCGCACAGCGGGCAACGTGCAGGACATGGGCAAGCAGTTCAGCGATTGGTTGAAGCGTCAAGGCGGTAACGACGCCAGCCAAGACGACTAGTCGCCCGGCAGCCGAGTCACAACCGCTTATCGATAGCCTCCCGCAGCGATCGAGATGCAGCTAGCGGATCACTCGCTTCAGTCAGATTTCGTACCACCACGAAATGCCGAGCTCCGGCGTCGGCTAACACACCGATCCGCTCGGGAGTTACGCCGCCGGTGACAAACACCGGCACCGGACTGCGCTCGACGGCCAGCCGAAGGTAATCCAGGCCCGTACCCGCCCGCCCAGGTTTCGTCGGCGTTGGCTCAACTGGTCCAGCAGAGATGTACGAGACATTTCCCGTGATGGCACTGGTTAAATCGTCGCGTCCGTGAGTCGAGAGTCCGATCACCGCATCAGGCCCGAGAATGCGGCGGGCTAGCCCAACCGGTGCGTCGTCTTGGCCCACGTGAACGCCGTCAGCGCCCACTTCGAGGGCCAAGTCGGGTCGGTCGTTGAGGATGAACGGCACGCCGGCGTCGGCACACACTTGGCGTACCAAGTGAGCTCGCACCAGCAGCGGTCGGGCTTCGAGGTCCTTCTCCCGCAACTGCACAATGTCAACGCCACCTTCAATGCAGGCCGACACGAAGTCGACGAGATCAGGTCGATCAGGTGTGCACAGGTAGAGGTGGCAGTCCGCGATGGGGCGCGGCGCACTCACGCTTTGGCGCGGGCCTTGGCCTTGGCGGCCTGCTTATGGGCCCGCACTTTGTTCAAGCTTTCGGCGCTGTTGATGTCGGCAATGGAGATGTAGGAGTTCTCCTTGCCGAATGGTGAAGTCGCTGCCCGCCACCCGTCGGGTTGTACGCCGAGTTGCTTGCCCAGCAGTGCGGCAAAGATGCGTGCCTTTTGCTCACCGAAGCCGGGCAGGGCGGTGAGCCGCTTGATGAGGTCTTTCCCATTGGCTGGGTTCTTCCACAGGTCTCCGGCTTTTCCGTTGTACTCGTCGGCCACAATTCGACAGACCGCCTGGACACGTCCGGCCATCGATCCGGGAAATCGGTGTAGTGCCGGCTTCTCCTTGAAGAGCGTGGCGAACTTTTCTGGGTCCATCGTGGCAATGTCGGCCGCGACGAGTTTTCCGCCCATCCGACGGGCCAGTTCCAGTGGTCCCCAGAAAGCCCGTTCCATGGGAATCTGCTGGTCGAGCACCATGCCAATGAGGAGGGCCAAGGGGTCCTTGCTCAGGAGCGCATCAGCGTCTTTATCCCCGGTCAGGTGCAGTGCCACTTTCGCCATGAGCGAATCTTGGCACGCCTGGTGAGGTATCGACGTGCCGTTTGACCTCGGGCAAGGCAGAATCAGCCCATGCATATACCCGCCAAGGTCGACTACGGCATTCGAGCGCTCCTGGCACTCGCAGCGGCGGGTGCACCGCAGACGGCTGAATACCTTGCTGGAGAACAGGGGCTCCCACCTCGATTCTTGGGGGCGATCCTGGCTGACCTACGGCGCGCCGGCATTGTGGCCAGCCAACGTGGAGCCGAAGGCGGATACCGCTTGGCCAGGCCGGCTGCTGACATCTCGATGGCCGACGTCATCCGAGCTCTCGATGGGCCCCTGGCCGAGGTGCGGGGATTCCGTCCGGAGGCGACCACCTACGACGGAGCGGCCGAGAACCTGCAGCAGGTATGGGTAGCGGTCCGGGCCAGCCTCCGATCGGTCCTCGAAAAGGTCAGTCTGGCCGACGTCATCGCCGGGACCCTCCCAGCGCATGTGCGCAAAATGACCGACAATCCCGACTCCTGGGTGGCGCACTAAGCACCAAACGATGGCTGCCTGACCAGCGGTATCTGGACCGCTCCGCCACCTTGCCGCCAATGGCGCCAAAAGGCCCATGAATTTCGGAAGTGAATCCCGTACAATTGCAATATGGGTTATGTGGTGCCCAGCCGAGACCCGGCTAACTACACCTTCAATGGTGAGGGCGACGTCACCTTCGCCATGTCTTGGCGCAAAATCGCCGGCATGGGCATCTGCACAGTGGAGCGATTCGACGGTACGACCGAAGATCTTGAAATGCCCGTGGCTATCGCCCAGCGAATGGCTGACCGGTTCTTCGGTTCCGAGCAAGTCACTGCCGACTCTGCAGACGGCACCACCCGGCGATGGGAACGAAAGCCAAAGGCACCATCGCAGTCATCCGAGTAACCGGCTCAGATCACGAAGGGTGCCGCTCGCTCCACATCAATCCCCAACTCGGCGATCGCTTCTTCGACCACGGACGTTTTGACCTGTCCCGCCCGAGCCAACTCGCTGAGCACCGCGACGACCAAGTGCGGCGTGTTGACTTCGAAATGGCTGCGCAGCGCTTCACGAGCATCAGAGCGACCAAAGCCGTCTGTTCCCAGTGAGGTATACGGACGGTCAATAAAACGACTGACTTGGTCGGGCACGGCACGGATGTAGTCGGTGATGGCCACCACCGGAGCCGTCCCCGACCCCAATGCCTCGGTGACCAAGGCCGCCCGCCCCGACTCTCCGGCGTGCAGGCGATCCCAACGCTCCACTTCGAGCGCATCGGTGCGCAAGTTATTCCACGACGTCACCGCCCAGGTGTCGACACCCACACCCCAGCGCGAAGCCAACATCTCTTGAGCTTCTTGGGCTATGGACCACATCGGCCCCGAGAAGCACACGCTGGCTCGCAGCGATCCCTTGACTTTGGGCGCCGCCGAGAACTGGTAGATGCCGTTCACAATGCCCTGGCGGACTACATCGCCAGCAGCGCCTTCGGGCAGTGCTGGCATCGGATAGGTCTCGTTGTACAGGGTCAGGTACCAGAAGCGATCTTCGGGATCGGGACCCAGAATCCGGGTGATGGCATCTTGCATGATCACCGCCACCTCGTAAGCAAAGGAAGCGTCGTAGACCATGGCGGCCGGGTTGACCGAAGCCAGTAGAGGCGAGTGCCCATCGTCGTGCTGGAGACCCTCGCCCTGCAAAGTGGTCCGACCAGCCGTGCATCCGGCCAGAATGCCCCGCCCGCGCATGTCGCCCAAGGCCCAGGTGAGGTCGCCCACTCGCTGGAACCCGAACATCGAATAGAACAAGAACACCGGCAGCATCGGCTGGCCCCACGTGGCGTAGGCCGTGGCCAAAGCGGTGAAGGCAGCCAGGGCGCCCGCCTCGGTAATGCCTTCTTGGAGAACCTGACCCGACGTGCTCTCGGCATAATTCAGGGGGAGGTCGGCGTCTACCGGCACGTAGTGCTGTCCCTCGGGGGCGTAAATCTTCGCCTCGGCAATGATGCTCTCGAGCCCGAATGTGCGGGCCTCGTCCGACACGATGGGTGCCACCATCGGTCCGATGTTGGGGTCGCGCACCAGATTGCGCAGCAAACGAGCGAACACCATGGTGGTTGATACGGCCTGCTTGCCTGATCCCGAGGCAAATTCCTCGAAGACCTTCTCGTCGGGGAGGAGGGAACGCACCGGCCGGACAACCCGCGTCGGTATCGGTCCGGCCAGCACACGGCCTCGGGCGTGCAGGTATTGCATGGCGTCGGAGCCTTCGGCCGGTCGAATGTAAGGCGGATCGCCCTCGAGGGCCGAATCGGGAATGTCTTCGGTCAGTAACAAGCGATCCCGCAAGGCCCGCAGCTGTGGCTTGGTCATCTTCTTGATCTGGTGAGTGGCATTGCGCGACTCGATCTCGGGACCGAGGGTCCATCCCTTGATGGTCTTGGCCAAGATGACCGTCGGTGCGCCACGTTGTTCGGTGGCCAGCTTGTAGGCGGCATAGAGCTTGCGGTAGTCGTGCCCACCTCGAGGCAACGAGACCAGCTCATCGTCGCTCAAATCATCGACCAGCTTGCGGAGCCGAGGATCGGGACCGAAGAAGTGCTCGCGGATGTACGCCCCCGATTCGACGGCCAGCTTTTGGTACTCGCCGTCGACCGTGGTGTTCATCCGGTCCAACAAGACGCCGTCAACATCGCGAGCCAACAACGCGTCCCAGCGGGAGCCCCAGATCACCTTGATCACATTCCAGCCCGCTCCTCGATACACCGCCTCGAGTTCCTGAATGATTTTCCCGTTGCCCCGCACCGGTCCGTCAAGACGCTGCAGGTTGCAGTTGACGACGAAAATGAGGTTGTCGAGATGCTCACGACCGGCCACCCCAAGGGCGCCGATCGATTCGGGTTCGTCCATCTCGCCATCGCCCACGAAGCACCACACCCGGCTGGCTGAGGTGTCGACCAGATGCCGCTGGTTGAGGTAGCGGTTGATGTGAGCCTGATAGATGGCGTTGATGGGACCCAGCCCCATGCTGACCGTCGGAAACTCCCAAAAGTCCGGCAATGACCGTGGGTGGGGATAGCTCGGAAGGCCGTTGCCAGCGACTTCATGGCGGAAGTTGTCGAGTTGCGCTTCGGTCAGGCGACCTTCCAGGAAGGCCCGGGCGTAAATGCCGGGCGAGGCGTGCCCCTGAATGAACACCTGGTCGCCAAACCCGCCGTCGGCCTTGCCCCGGAAGAAGTGGTTGAACCCGACCTCATAGAGTGCGGCCGAACTGGCATAAGTCGACAGGTGGCCGCCGATCCCTTCGGTGCGGGTGTTGGCCCGGACCACCATGGCGGCCGCGTTCCAGCGGATATAGGCGCGAATCCGTCGTTCTTGATATTCGTCACCGGGGAACCAGGGCTCGGCGTCGGCCGGAATGGTGTTGACATAGGGCGTCGACACTGTGGCCGGGAAGTCGACCTGCTTGGTGCGGGCTCGCTCCAACAGTTTCATCAGCAGGAACCGGGCCCGGGCGCGTCCGCCCGAGTCGACGATGCCATCGAACGAGTCGAGCCACTCCTGCGTCTCGTCCGGGTCTGTGTCGGGAACCTGGTGGCCGATCCCATCGAACAACATGCCTCCACCGTACCGGGAGCGCGGGTTGCGTCGCGACGGTTCGGATCCAGGTGTTACACATTGGGCATGAACGCCAACGAACCCGCGCTCTGCGTCTACACCGACGGCGCCTGCCGCGGCAATCCGGGTCCCGGCGGCTGGGCCTGGGCTGTCCCCGGAGGCCAATATGCCAGCGGGGCCGATCCGGCCACCACCAATCAGCGCATGGAGATCATGGCTGCCCTCGAAGCGCTGCGCAGCTTGACCACGCTCGGCGTGCCGGACATTGAGGTGGTGAGTGACTCGACCTACGTCGTCAACTGCTTCAAGGACCGCTGGTGGCAGGGCTGGCACAAACGAGGCTGGCTCAATTCGCAAAAGAAGCCAGTGGCTAACCGTGACCTCTGGGAGCCGCTCATCGAACTGGCCGTCAGTTCGGAAGCCAACGTGACCTGGCGCTGGGTCAAGGGCCATTCGGGCGATCGTTGGAATGACCGGGTCGACGAACTTGCGACGGTGGCCGCCGATCGCGGCCGTGGCGAGTCTGGTGATGCAACCTAGGTCGTGAGTCGTCCGACTGAGTGGTTGGCTTGGCGGATACGGGCGGGGCGACCGGTAGGATCGAAGGCTGTTGGCACAGAATCGCTCGTGTCGCGCTCGGGGCCGTTCGGGGAGGGACCGGCCGTGCGGCGGGCAGAGAGAAAGAGGGAACGACGGTGAGCGCTGAGGACGAATTCGACATCGTCGTCATTGGTGGCGGTCCAGGTGGCTACGCCACCGCCCTCTACGGAGCCGCTGCCGGACTCTCAGTGGCCATTGTCGAGCGGGACAAGGTGGGGGGCACGTGTCTTCACCGAGGCTGCGTGCCAGCCAAGGAATTTCTCGAGACCGCATCGGTAAACCGCACGGTCACCTCCGCCGACCAGTTCGGCGTGAACGTGAGCGACTTCACCCTCGACTTTTCGGTCAGCCAGGATCGCAAGAATGGCGTGGTCGACAAGCTGTTCAAGGGACTCTCTGGCCTCCTTAAAGGACGCAAGGTGACGGTCCTCTCAGGGACAGGCACCCTCGAGCCCGATCGGCGTGTCCGGGTGGTCGACGGAGACGACGCCGGGCGCGTCCTCGTCGGTCGAAATGTCGTATTGGCTGCTGGCTCCGTGCCTCGCACGCTGCCCGGCCTTGAGGTCGACGGACACTGGGTGCAGACGTCCGATGAATTTCTGGATCGCAAGGAACTGCCGGCCTCGGTGGCGGTGGTCGGCGGCGGAGCCATCGGTTGCGAATTTGCCTCGTTACTGTCCGACCTGGGTTCCAAGGTCACCGTGCTCGAGGCGCTGCCGTCAATCCTGGCTGGCTGTGACGACGACGTCGCTCGCGTGGTGGCCCGTTCCTTCAAGAAACGGGGCATCGAGGTCGTCACCGGAGTTCAGGTCGAGGGCCATACTCCAGCGGCCAGTGGTGGAGTCACCGTCATTAAGGCGGGCGAGCAGACTTTTGAGGTCGAACTCATCGTCGTCTCCGTTGGCCGCAGGCCGCGCACCGAAGGTTTAGTGGCCCAAGGCGTGGCGGTCGAAGTGAACGAACGGGGATTCGTGGTGGCCGACGAATACCAACGCACAGGAGAACCGGGTGTCTGGGCGGTGGGGGACGTGGTGGCTGGAACCCCGCAACTGGCCCACGTGGGATTCGCTGAGGCCATCGTGGCCGTGAAGTCAATGCTGGGCGAGACCGTCGTACCAGTTGAATACTCCCGGGTTCCCTGGGCAATCTACTGTCACCCCGAGGTGGCCTTCTGCGGACTCACCGAAGCCCAAGCAAGAGCGGCTGGGCTCGACGTGGTGACCAAGAAGGATCCCTTCGGAGGCAACAGCCGGGGCCTGATCATCGGCGAAACTGAAGGCATGGTGAAAATCGTGGCCGCCAAGCGACCCGATGGTTCCGCCGGCCAAATACTCGGTGTCCACATGGTGGGTCCATGGGTCACCGAGCAGCTCGGTGCGGGCTACCTGGCGGTGAACTGGGAGGCGTTCCCTGAAGAAGTGGCATATTTCATTCAGCCACACCCGTCTTTGTCGGAGACATTCGGCGAGACGATGCTGGCTCTAACCGGTAGGGGGCTGCACGTTGGCTGATGTGACGATGCCGCAATTGGGCGAGACGGTAACTGAAGGAACGGTCACGAAGTGGATGAAGGCCGTGGGCGACACGGTGGCCCGAGACGAACCGCTCTTCGAAGTATCGACGGACAAGGTCGACTCCGAAGTGCCTTCTCCCGCCGCCGGGGTTCTCACTGAAATCCTGGTTCCTGAAGGCGACACCGTTGAAGTCGGCGTCGTCCTCGCAGTGATCGCTGACGAAGCTGGTGCCGCCTCGGCCGCGCCCGCTGCGGCACCGGAAGCTCCGGCAACTGCCCCTGAGCCCGCGCCAACTCCACCACCCGCGCCGACACCGCCGCCGGCTGCTCCCGCTACGCCGGCGCCGGCTCAGACTCCGACTCCGACTCCAGCTGCCTCCAGCGGCGCCGCCGAACCACTTGTGCTCTCGCCGGTAGTGCGCAAGCTGCTTTCTGAGAACAGCATCAATGCGAATGAAGTGACGGGAACTGGAGTCGGCGGGAGAATCACCCGCGAGGACGTGCTCAAAGTCGTTGACTCCCGTCACGTGGGTGCGCCATCTCCTGCACCGTCGGCGCCTGCACCGAGTAGCGCTCTGGCACCCGCGGCGGCGCCACCTTCTGCTCCCGCTCCCACGGCGGCTTCGACTGCGCCGACCTCATTTCGAAGTGCTGGAGAGCAGATCGTTCCGTTCTCAAATATGCGGCGACGCACGGCCGAGCACATGGTTCGTTCGAAGTCCACCTCTCCGCACGCCTTCATTGCCTATGAGGTCGACTTCGAGAATGTCGAGCGAGTCCGCAAGGCGTGGGGTCAGAAATTCAAGACGGAAGAGGGATTCTCCCTTACCTATCTCCCATTCATCGCTCGGGCCTCAGTCGAAGCACTGCGAGATTTCCCATTGCTGAACTCGTCTGTCGTCGACGATTCGTTAGTGGTCCACGCTGATGTCAACCTAGGCATTGCAGTTGATCTTTCCCATGAGGGATTGATCGTGCCGGTCATACATCGGGCCGACGAGGTGACCTTGCGGGGCGTGGCGAGACGAATTCGCGATCTGGCCGATCGAGCGCGCAATCGCCAGCTGAACGCTGATGACATTGCGGGCGGGACGTTCTCCATCACCAACGATGGACCGTTTGGCACCTACTTCACCGTGCCGATCATCAATCAGCCCCAGGTGGCGATTTTGGCTACTGACGGCATCGCCCGCCGCCCAGTCGTGGTCACTCAGGACGATGGTTCCGAGTCGATTGCCATTCACTCAACCGGCATACTCGGTGTGAGTTGGGACCACCGTGCCGTGGACGGCGCCTACGTGTCGTCATTCCTGGCCCGGATCTCTGAACTCTTGGCCGGCCGCGACTGGTCTACCGAGCTCTGACCATTCTCACCATGTTGCGCATCCGATCCCTCGGGATGGTTCCTTACGACGAAGCGCTTGCCCTGCAGCATGCGCTCGCTTCGGGAACCGACGACGACTACCTGTTGGTGCTGCAACACCCGCCCGTCTACACGCTGGGTGTGAACGCCGATCCCTCACACGTACTGGTTGATCCCGAATCGGTCGGCGCCTCACTGGAAAAGACCGACCGCGGCGGCGACGTCACCTACCACGGTCCTGGTCAACTGGTTGCCTACCCGATCATTTCGGTGCCCCGACACCTCGCCGTGGGTCCCGAACATGTCCATCGTCTGGAAGCTCTCCTGATCGCCACGTTGAGCGACCTGGGCCTACCCGGCGCAAGCACTGTGCCCGAGTATCCGGGCGTCTGGATGGATGCAAATGGACCTTTGCCTCGCAAGATTGCCGCCATTGGTATCCGCACCGTCCGCGGCAACGACGGCCACCGACGCACGCTGCACGGATTAGCCCTCAATGTGTCATGCGACCTGTCGATGTTCGACCACATCGTGCCGTGCGGGATTGCCGATCGGGGGGTGACTTCTCTGGAGGCCGAGGGCATCCTGCCCTCGATGGCCGAAGTGACCGAGGCGTTGATCGCCCGAGCCACGGAAGTGTTCGGAGCCGCGGGAGTGGATCGCCACGATGTGGTGGCTGGCACCACGGGCCAAACTGCCATCACCGGCCAGGCCATTGAGCGGCCGCTTCTTCGTCGACTACGCCAAGCGGGCGTGGAGCCCGAGGCGGCGGTACGCATTGAGCAGCGCAAACCTGAGTGGCTGCGTGTGCCCGTGCGCATGGGCAAGGAATATCTCTCACTGGGCAAGACGGTGCACGACTTGGGTTTAGCCACAGTTTGTGAAGAGGCCGGTTGTCCCAACATCTTCGAATGCTGGTCTGAGGGCACGGCCACGTTCATGATTAACGGCGAACGTTGCACGCGGGCGTGTGGATTTTGCCAAGTGGATACTCGTCACCCTTTGGCGCTTTCGCCAGATGAGCCGGATCGGGTGGCTCAAGCCGTCGAACGGATGGGCTTGGGTCATGCCGTAGTGACTTGCGTCGCTCGGGATGATCTAGCTGACGGTGGGGCTGGTGCCATGGGGGAGACCATTACCGCTATTCGCCAGCGCATGCCCGACACCACGGTCGAAGTTCTGATTTCAGATTGTCGGGGCGATGCCACTTCACTTGAGATGATTTTCGCCGCTAGGCCCGATGTGTTGAACCACAACATCGAAACAGTGGCTCGGCTCCAACGAGCCGTCCGGCCGTCTGCTGGCTATGCCCGCAGCCTGGCCGTGCTGGCCCGGGCCAGTGCCGCGGGCCTGGTCACCAAGTCGGGTCTCATGGTTGGGTTGGGCGAGCGAGAGGACGAGGTCATCGCCACCATGGCTGACCTGCGAGCCGTTGGGGTGTCGATCATCACCATCGGGCAGTACCTGCGCCCCAGCCGCGATCACCTTCCGGTGTCCCGCTACTGGAAGCCGGAGGAATTCGAACGCCTGCGCCAAGTCGGCGATGAACTTGGGGTGCCTCACGTAGAAGCATCTCCACTTACGAGGTCGAGCTATCACGCAAAGTCGGCCGCGGCTGCCGCGCACGCCGCCCGGTAGGGACTACCTCACGCGACGAAGTATTTGGCCTGGGGATGGTGGCAGATGATGGCGTCGGTCGTCTGCTCAGGGTGCAGCTGGAACCCTTCGCTCACCGTGACGCCGATGCGGTCACCGCCCAGCAATTCCACCACCTTGGCGTTGTCGTCCAGATCTGGGCAGGCCGGATAACCCCACGAGTAGCGACCACCTCGGTAGGTCTGGCGGAAGAGTCCGGCCAATGAGGGACCATCTTCGCTGACATAGCCCAGTTCTTCACGAATGCGGTGATGCCAGTACTCAGCCGTCGCTTCAGCCATCTCGACGCTCAGGCCATGGAGTCGCAGGTAGCTCACATATTCGTTTTCAGCGAAGAGTCGTGCTGTTTCCTCTGACGCCCGAGGACCGATAGTGCAGAGCATGAAACTGGCGAAGTCCTCATCGGGGGAACCGCTGGGCCGAAAGAAGTCGGCTATGCAGAGCCAGGGTTCCTTGCGCTGACGGGGGAAGGCAAAACGCATCCACTCCGACGTTCGACTCTCGTCCTTCCAGATCACCAGGTCGTTGCCCTCGGCGTTGGCGGCAAAGTGCCCGTAAGCCACCGAAGGGATAAGGAGGTCACCCTCGCGAGCTTTGGCCAGTTCCTCGCGCAAGGTGGCACGGACTCGGTCCTTGAACTCGGCGTCATTCTCGCCGTCGACCGGACGCTCTCCCCATTGATTGCGGAAGAGCGCCGTCAAGTTCAGGTATTCGGCGATGTCATCGATGGCAATGCCCTTGGCCACGCGACTGCCCACAAAAGGGGGAGGAAAGACAGGATTATCCGATTCCACATCGGCGCGCGCTGGTTGCCCCTCAACGGGGGTGGTGTCCTGTGGCTCCAGGCGGCTTCGCTTGGGCACATTGCGCTCGGAAATCTCGCGACCGAAGTTCTCGTCCACTTCGCCCGTCTTCTTCATTTCCACCAGGCGATCCAGCGTGCGCAGTCCTTCGAAGGCGTCGCGGCCATAGAACAAACGCCCGTCGTAGATCTCACGTAGGTCGCGTTCGACATAGGTTCGGGTAAGTGCGGCGCCACCAAGCAAGATGGGGAAGTCGGCCAGGTCGCGCTGATTCAGCTCAACCAAGTTCTCGCGCATGATCAGGGTGGATTTCACCAACAGCCCGCTCATCCCGATGGCATCGGCCTTATGTTCCTCGGCCGCCATGATGATCTCGTTGATCCCAATCTTGATCCCGAGGTTGACTACTTCGTAGCCGTTGTTGGTCAAGATGATGTCGACGAGGTTCTTTCCGATGTCATGGACGTCGCCCTTGACAGTGGCCAGCACAACCGTGCCCTTCCCACCTTGGTCGGCTTTCTCCATGAATGGCTCCAGAAATGCCACGGCGGCCTTCATGGTCTCCGCTGACTGCAAGACGAAGGGCAACTGCATCTCGCCTGAGGCGAAGCGTTCGCCGACGACCTTCATGCCCTCCAGAAGCACATCGTTGACGATCCCAAGCGCCGTGAGGCCCGACTCGAGTGCTTCGTTCAGGTCGCCATCAAGGCCGGTTCGATTGCCGTCAATGATGCGTTGGGATAGACGCTGATCTACCGGCCAGTCAAGGTGTTCATCTTGAGCCCCCGTGTTGACCTTGACGCCGTCGAAGAGGGCCAACAGTTCTTGCAGGGGGTCGTAGTCGTCGGTCCGACGGTTGTACACAAGATCGAGGCTGATTTCCTTGGCCCGCTCGTCAATCCGTGACAGAGGCAAGATCTTCGAGGCGTGGACGATGGCCGAATCCAAACCTGCCTCAACACACTCGTGCAGGAACACCGAGTTCAGCACTTGGCGCGCTGCCGGGTTCAAGCCAAACGAGACATTCGACAAGCCGAGAATGGTGGAGACGCCCGGCAACTCGGCCTTGATCGACCGGATTCCCTCGATGGTCTCGATCCCGTCATTGCGGCTTTCCTCCATGCCCGTCGACAGGGGCAATGCCAAGGGGTCGAACAGGAGATCTTCGGGTGCCAGGCCGTATCGCTCCACTGCGATGTCGCGAATGTTCCGTGCGGCGCGCAGTTTCCATTCGGCCGTCCTGGCTTGGCCTTCTTCGTCGATGCACGTACAAACCACGGCCGCTCCGAATTCTCGGGCGAGACGAAGGAACGTATCGAGTCGGGTGCCGGGCTCATCGCCTTCTTCGAGGTTGACTGAGTTGAGAATGGGCCGGCCGCCGATCCACTCCAAGGCGGCGCGGGCTACCGGGCCCTCAGTGGAGTCCACCATGAGTGGCACGCTGGCTTGGGTGGCAAAGCGGCTGGCCACTTCAGTCATGTCCGCAACTCCGTCGGCGCCGGTGTAGTCGACACAGACGTCAATCAAGTGGGAACCCTCGGTCGCCTGGTCCCGGGCCATGGCCACGCAGGTGTCCCAGTCGCCTTCGAGCATCGCTTCGCGAAAACGCTTGGAACCATTGGCATTGGTACGTTCGCCGACCACCAGAAATGAGGTGTCCTGATGGAAGGGCACGGAGGTGTAGATGGAGGCAGCAGCTGGCTCCATGACCGGAGTCCGCACCAACGGGACGGCTCCGGCGCAACGTTCGACCACCGCGGCTAAGTGCTCCGGCGTCGTGCCACAGCATCCACCGACCACTGACACGCCGAACTCAGTGACAAAGCGATGGAGATGATCGGCCAGCTGCTCGGGTGTGAGGTCGTAGTGCATTTGGCCGTCGACGACCGAGGGGAGCCCAGCGTTGGGCACACACGCGATGGGCATACGACTGGCCGAGGAGAGGTGACGCAAGGCTTCGCTCATCTCGACCGGACCGGTGGCACAGTTCAGACCCACCACGTCGACCTGCATGGCGTCGAGCACGGTGAGGGCGGCGGCGATCTCGGTGCCGGGCAGCATGCGACCGGTGAGCTCAATGGTGACTTGGACTTGCAGCGGGACGATCCGGTCCAGGGCCACCATGGCCCGCCGAGCCCCGTTGATGGCCGACTTGGCCGACAGCAGGTCAAACACCGTCTCTATTAATAGGAAGTCGACGCCACCTTCAAGCAGGCCCAATGCCTGCTCTTCGTAGGCGTCACGAAGATCGGCATAGGGAATCTGACCGAGTGTTGGGAACTTCGTGCCCGGACCCATGCTGCCCGCCACCCAGCGGGGACGATCAGGTGTGGAAAATTCGGCAGCCACGGACTTTGCGATCTCTGCCCCACTTCGGCTGATTTCCCGAGCGCGATCGGCCAAGCCATACTCGG
>Ga0182030_10013867_pt1 | contig 15993 bp, 14 predicted proteins | sample 812S3MmetaG_FD_121299 | JGI IMG/M metagenome (GOLD analysis project Ga0182030, IMG submission 121299) | Permafrost microbial communities from Stordalen Mire, Sweden - 812S3M metaG (Illumina Assembly) | ecosystem: Environmental > Terrestrial > Soil > Wetlands > Permafrost | place: Sweden...
CAGCCAGCTTCCGCGGCTCCGACAAGCGCGGGGGGGCCAACGGCGCGCGCGTTCGCCTGAGGCCGCAAAGGGACTGGGAGGTCAACCGGCCGGCCGAACTGGCCAAAGTCCTGGAACGACTCGAAGCCGTTCAGGCCGCGTTCAATGCAGCGCAGCCCGGCGGCAAGAAGGTCTCGCTCGCCGACCTGATCGTCCTTGGTGGCGCGGCTGCGATTGAGAAGGCGGCGGAGAACGCGGGGTCTTCCGTGGACGTCCCGTTCACGCCCGGCCGCATGGACGCCTCGCAGGAGCAGACCGACATCCACGCCTTCATGCCGCTGGAGCCGATCGCCGACGGGTTCCGCAACTATCTTCGCGGTCCGCAGAGCCTGTCTCCCGAGGCGCTGCTGGTGGATCGGGCGCAGTTGCTGAAGCTGACGGCGCCCGAAATGACGGTTCTCGTCGGCGGCCTGCGTGTGCTGGAGGCAGGGCAGCCGATGCATGGCGTTTTCACAAAGCGGTCTGGGGCGCTCACCAACGACTTCTTCGTCAACCTGCTCGACATGAGCACGAAATGGGAACCTTCGCGGGAATGCGACAGCGTATTTGAAGGGCGTGACCGGAAGACCGGCGCGGTCAGATGGACCGGGACCCGAGTGGACCTGATCTTCGGTTCTCACGCACAGTTGCGAGCTGTCGCGGAGGTCTACGCCAGTGCGGACGCGCAGGACAAGTTCGTGACGGATTTCGTGGCGGCGTGGACCAAGGTGATGGACGCCGATCGCTTCGACCTCTCGTCATCCTTACGGAGCCGCGCCTCTGAACGACGGAGCTGAGCCAGCCAACATCCGGCGAAGTCAGGAGACGCGGCGCCCTGGCTTACTTCAGCGTCGAGCTAACGAAGTGCGCCAAAGCCGGTTCGATCAGTCAGGGGCGACCGCCGTCTCGGCGGCGATGCCCGTGTCGAGCATTACGAGGGCCCTGCAAGCCTTGCGACGATCTGGGCGAGCCTTTGCATTGTGTAACACCGTTTAACTTTCGCAGGACCGGGCCGGGTGTGACGCTGGGGCGCTCTGGAGTGACGCGATGAAACACTGGGACACCAAAAGGCAGGCGCGGCAGGCGCGGCTCGCCAATGGCACGGTGCACGCCGCCGGCAAGATCGTCGCCGCGGATGCGCTCGTCGCGTTCCTCGAGGCCGTGATCGTTCCAGGCGATCGCGTTTGCCTGGAAGGAGACAACCAGAAGCAGGCTGACCTGCTCGCCCACGCACTGGCGCAGGTGGATCCCGGGAAGATCCATGACCTGCACATGGTGCAGTCTGGGATTGTGCTTCCGGAGCATTTGGATCTGTTCGACAAGGGCATCGCCCGACGGCTGGACTTCTCCTACTCCGGCCCACAGTCGGCGCGGATCGCGCGCATGCTGTTCGGGGGAAAAATCGAGCTCGGGGCGATCCATACCTATCTCGAACTCTTTGCGCGCTATTTCATCGATCTGACCCCCCAGGTCGCCCTCATTGCCGCGGTGAGCGCTGATCGGGAGGGTAATCTCTACACCGGGCCCAATACCGAGGACACGCCGACCGTTGTGGAGGCGGCCAGCTTCGGTAACGGCCTAGTGATCGCTCAGGTCGGCGAAATCGTGGAGCACGTGCCGCGCGTCGATATTCCCGGCGACCAAGTCCACTTCATCGTCGACGCCGGCAAACCGTTCTACGTGGAACCGCTGTTTACGCGCGATCCGGCTGCGGTCACCGAGACGCAGATCTTGACCGCCATGCTGGCGATCAAGGGGCTTTACCAGCCCTACGGAATCCGCCGGCTGAACCACGGCATCGGCTTCAACACCGCCGCCATCGAGCTGCTGCTGCCCACCTATGCCGAAAGGCTCGGCCTGAAGGGCAAGATCTGCACCCATTGGGCCCTGAACCCGCACCCGACCTTGATCCCCGCGATCGAAGCGGGCTGGGTGGAGCAGGTCCACTCCTTCGGCTCGGAAGTCGGGATGGAAGACTATATCCGCGCCCGGTCCGACATCTTCTTCACCGGCGCGGACGGGTCGCTGCGGTCGAACCGCGCCTTCAGCCAGACCGCGGGCCTCTACGCCTGCGACCTGTTCATCGGCTCGACCCTGGAGATCGACCTGACCGGCCACTCGTCCACCATCACGCCGGACCGGATCGCTGGTTTCGGCGGCGCGCCGAACATGGGCTCCGACGCCCGCGGCCGCCGCCACCCGAGCCCGCCCTGGCTGCGGTCCGGGCAGGAAGCCGATCCCGATACGCCGGCGCCGCTGCGCCGGGGGCGCAAGCTGGTGGTGCAGATCGGCGAGACGTTCGGCGAGGGCAACGCGCCGCTGTTCGTCGAGGCGCTCTCGGCGCTGGCGTTGGCCGAGAAACTCGATCTGCCGCTGGCGCCCGTGATGGTCTACGCCGACGACACCACGCACATCATCACCGAGGAGGGCATCGCCAACCTCCTGCTCTGCCGCGGCAAGGACGAGCGCGAGCAGGCGATCCGGGGTGTGGCGGGCTTCACAGAGGTCGGCCGTCAACGCGACCTCAAGATGGTCGAGCGGCTGCGCGAGCGAAAGGTGATCCAGCGGCCGGAGGACCTGGGCATCGATCCGCTCGACGCAGATCGCAGCCTCCTCGCCGCCCGATCGATCAAGGATCTGATGCTAGCTTCGGGCGGTCTCTACCTGCCGCCGAGCCGATTCCGTAACTGGTAGGAGCGCCCGCATGGAAACCCTGCGCTTTGAGCTCGCCACGTCCAGCCCGGCCAAGGGCTCGCGTAAGATCGCACTGGTCGGCGTCGTCGCCTCAGGCAATCTCGAGGTGCTGCTGGAGCGCGAAGGCCCGCCCAACCGCTGCACCATCGAGATCAGCACGGCCGCTCATGGCTTCGGGCCGCTCTGGGAGGCTGTGACCACCGATTTCGTTTCCCGCCGCGCGGCGGGGGGATTGCGCATCTCCATCAACGACGGTGGCGCGCGGCCCGACACGGTGTCTCTGCGGCTCGCCCAGGGTGTCCGCCTCATCGAGGGGCCAGACGCATGACCGGCTCATCCACAATTCCGACCAGTCGGCTGAGCTGGTTCGAAGCCGGTGCGCGCCAGCGCCTCGCGGCGCTCGTCGATCCCGGCAGCTTCATGGAGTTCATCGGTCCTGAGCAGCGCATGATCAGCCCGCACCTTCAGATCTTCGACTTGCCCGCTCAGTTCGACGACGGGATCGTGGTCGGTGCGGCCCGGATCGACGGCGCGCGCCTACTGGTCGCGGCGCAGGAGGGACGGTTCATGGGCGGCGCCTTCGGAGAGGTGCACGGGGCGAAGCTCCTGGGCCTGTTGCATGCGGCGCAGGCGCTGCGACGCGACTTGGTGATAGCCTTCGACACGGGCGGCGTGCGCCTACAAGAAGCCAACGCCGGCGAACTGGCCATCTCCGAAATCATCCGGGCCATGGTCGAAGCCCGGACCGCGGGCGTACGCGTCGTCGGCCTGATCGGCGGCCGCGCCGGCTGCTACGGCGGCGGCGGCTTGATCGCTGGCTGCTGCTCGACGCTGGTGGTCTCCGAACCGGGGCGCATCAGCGTCTCGGGTCCGGAGGTGATCGAGACCAACAAGGGTGTCGAGGAATTCGACTCCCGCGACCGCGCCCTGGTCTGGCGGACCATGGGCGGCAAGCACCGGTATCTCATCGGCTGCGCCGACATCTTCGTCGATGATGACGCGGCGGCGTTCCGGGATGCAGTGATAGCGGCGCTGGGCCGACCCGCGGGGTTCGATGGGGTGCGGCTCGCCGCCGAACAGGCTCGGCTCGAACATCGGCTCGCCCGCCTCGGCGCGGGCCGTGACGGCCGCGACGTATGGCGTTCGCTGGGTCTGCCGGACGCGGAAGCCGTGCCCGAGCTTTCGACCGAAGCCTTCCGTCGCGAAGCCGACGCCTGCCGGGAGACCGCCGATGACGCTCGATGAAATCCTTACCTCGCTGTTCGGTGAAGCCCACACGGTGGCGATCGACGGCGACAGCCTCTCGGGACGAGGGACATTGGACGGCGGGATGGTCCATGTCCTGGGTTTCACAAATCGGGCCGAGCTGGGCGTCGACCAGGCCATCACCTTGGCCGGCCGGGTTCTCGACATCGCCGGGGGCGGCGATGGATCACCAATCCTCTTCCTGATCGATTCCAGCAGTCAGCGGATGAGCCGCCGGGACGAGCTGATGGGGCTCAGCGAATACCTCGCCCATCTGGCCAAGACGCTGCTGTTCGCCGAACAGAGGGGCCACCGCACCGTGGGCCTGCTCTACGGCGGCAGCGCGGCTGGCGCGTTCATCGCCACGGCGCTTGCGTGCGGCGTGCTCGTGGCTCTTCCGGACGCCCACCCTGCCGTCATGGACCTGCCATCGATGGCGCGGGTGACCAAGCTGCCGCTGGAGGTTCTGCAGCAGAAGGCGCAAACGACGCCGGTGTTCGCGCCCGGCGTGGACAATCTGGTGCTGGCCGGCGCCATCGCCGCGGTGTGGGATCCGGTGCTTCCGCTGTCCGGACGGCTCTCTGCGCTGCTCGCCCAGCCGGCGTTTGAAGGCGATCCGCGGACCGCGCTCGGCAAGGCGCGCGGCGGACGAGCCATGGCCATGGACATCGCTGAGAGTGTTGTCGCCCTGGCCATGGCCCATGGCTAGTCCCGCTCGCACGATCGAACGTCACGACATGCTTCGCGCCGCCCCATCGGCGTGGGTCGAACTATTGGCGCGTCGGGGCGACCTGGCCGAAGAGCCGCTCCTCATCGTCTGGGCGCAGCGCGGCTGGCCGCTGGTCGTGCGCCGGCCAGCCTGCGGCGACATCGCCGGTGCAGTCCCGCTTGGCCTGCCGCTTCCGCCGACCTCGGACAAACGACGGCTGCGACTCTGCCTCCGCGCCGAGGAAATCACCGATGTCGCGCCGCCGCCGCGGCTTGCCGACACCGCGGCCGCGGCGCCAGAGCGCTGGCAAGGCGCCATCGCATCGTTGGTGGCGCTCAACGCAAACGTGCGGTGTTTCGGCAGCCTGGCGTGGCAGCACCTGACGGGGCTGAATTATCTTAGGGCGGATTCCGACCTTGATCTCCTGTGGCCGGTCGCGTCGGCCAGGGCCGCGGACGCCTTGGCCGGTCGGATCGCCGAGATCGCCGAACGCGCGCCCATGCGCATTGACGGCGAGTTCATCACGCCTGCCGCCCTTGGAGTGCAGTGGCAGGAATGGCGCTCCCCGGCGCTAGCGCTCATGGCGAAGGGCCGAGAAGGCGTCCGCCTGGCGGGGCGTTCGGAGCTCTTGCCGTGATGATGCACAATGCCCTGCCACGCCAAATGCACGACGCGGCGGCGACCGCCCACTGGGCGAGCGCGTGTCTGAAGCTCGAAGTTGCGACACATCCCAAGCCCGGACTGGTCAGCCACATCGACGCGGGCGCGCATCGGGACATGGACGCCGCCATGCTCGAGGCCAGCGCTGAAACCTTGGAAGCCTACTTCGCGGATCTGGTCGAGGCCGGCGCCGCAGGTTCCGCAATGGGGCGGCTGCGCGCCATCGGTCTGGCCGCCGAACGCGCCATGTTGACGAGGACAGGGGGCGTGAATACTCACCGCGGCGCCATCTTCGGCCTGGGTCTGCTTTGCGCCGCCGTGGGATTCAGCAACGCTTACCGGACCTCTGGAACCCTGGGGACGATCGTCGCGGGGCGCTGGGGTGGCGATATTCTGAATGGTCCGACCATGCTGCGCAGTCATGGCTCTGAGGTCGCCCGACGCCATGGCGCCGGCGGCGCGCGGACGCAGGCGGCGACCGGCTTTCCCGCCCTCTATCAGGTGGCGCTGCCCGCGCTGAGCAGGGGACGAGCGCTCGCACCCGGCGACGCAGAGGCTGCCCGCGTGCACGCTTGCATGGGGCTGATCGCCTCGGTCGAGGACACCAACCTGCTCCATCGTGGCGGCCCGGAGGGCTTGGCGTTCGCCCGCGGCCAAGCCCAGGATTTCCTCGATCAAGGCGGTGTCGGCGCCGAGGACTGGCGGGAGCGGGCGACGAACATCCATAGGTCGTTCGTCACGCGGCGTCTCAGCCCCGGCGGCTGCGCCGATCTGCTCGCCATGGCCCTGTTCGTGGACGGGATCTGCGCATGATGGCGCAACATCAGCCTAGGCGCGGCGCGGCGTCTTGCGGCTGGACCGGCCCCTGGGTGAGCGACCGCACCCGGCGCGCCCTCCCGACCGCTCGGGACGCCGTGGCTGGTCGGCGATGATCGAGATCATCGCACGCGCCCTTATCCCGATCTTCTTTGTGATCGCCCTGGGTTTTTTCGCCGGCCGACGCCGAACGATCGACAACCATCATGTCGGCGAACTGAACGCGCTCGTGATGCAGTTTGCTTTGCCCGCGTCGCTGTTCGTCGCCACCGCTAGCACGCCGCGCGCCAACATGCTGGCCGAAGGCAACCTCTTTCTGGTGCTCGGGTTGGTCATGATGGCGCTCTATGTCGCGTGGTACGGACTGGCGCGCACACTTGGCAAGGCGACACGGCAGGAGGCCGCCGTCCAGGCGCTCACGGTCTCGCTGCCGAATTACGCGGCGGCCGGCTTGCCGATCATCCTGGCGGTGGTGGGACCCGCGGGCGCGGTGCACGTGGCGGTCGCCATCGCCGCCGGCTCGATCCTTCCGTCCCCGGTGACGCTGTTCATCCTGGAGCTGGCCCAACCGAGCGAAGGCGGCGCAGGCGCTGGCCAAGCTCTCGTCGCCAAGGCGCTTTCGCGAGCACTGTTCAAGCCGATCGTCCTGGCGCCCTTGGTGGGCGCTGGGGTATCGCTGAGCGGCTTGCATCTGGACGTCCTCGTGACCTCGTCGCTGCAGCTGATTGGCGTCGCCGCGGGCGGCGTCGCCCTGTTTCTGACCGGGCTCGTTTTGTCTTCGCAACCATTCCGGCTCGACCTGCAGGTCACCGGCGCCACCCTCGCCGGCAACGTCCTAAAGCCTGCCATGGTCTGGGCCCTGACCCGTTTGATTCCCGTGCCTCCGGATCTGGCCACGGCGGCGATCCTCCTGTCAGCCTTACCCGCGGGATTCTTTGGTATTCTGTTCGGGGTCAACTATCGGACGGCGTCGTTGGAAGCCGGGTCGATGGTGATCGCCAGCACGGTAGCGAGCATGGTGACCCTGGGCGGGTTGATCGCTCTGGTCTATCCGAAGTGACGGTCGCGGCGGCCCCGTGGCGGCTCATCAGCGCTCACGCCAGGGGTCCGCGGACGCGCCAAGCATGACCCTCGCGCTGCTGTGTTCCGGTCAGGGCTTGCAGTCGCGCGACATGTTCGCCCTGTTCGACAGAGTCGGGCCCGCACAGCCCGTGTTCACGGCCGCGGCGTCCCTGTTGGGGGGCGATTCATTGGAAATGCTCGCCCAGGCGGACGAGACGACGCTACACGTCAACCGAACAAGCCAGGTTCTGTGTGTGACCCGCGCGCTCGCAGCGGCGGCCAGCCTCGAATTGGACGGACCACTGCTGGTGGCGGGTTATAGCGTGGGTGAGATGGCGGCATGGGGTGTCGCAGGCCTCTGGTCACCCTGCGAGACGCTTCGCCTCACTGCGATCCGTGCGGAGTTGATGGACAAGGCGGATGGGGGAGGCGGGGGGCTTGGCTTCATTCGGGGCCTCGACGGCATGGCTATCGAGCCGCTCGTAGCCAAGTACCGGTGTGCGATCGCGATCAAAAACCCTGGCCGCCTCTTCGTGATCGGCGGCGTTCGCGAGGATGTGGCGACGTGCTGCGCCGCAGCGCTGATCGCGGGAGCAGCCGCCGCTCGGCCGCTCGGCGTAAACATCGCCTCACACACACCCCGCCTAGCCTCCGCGGTCGAGCCGTTCGAGGCGGCGCTGTCGTGTTCAGCGCCAGCCAAGCTCAGGGAGGGCCGAACCCTCCTCGGCGCCGCCGACGGCGAGATCATTCAGCGCATAGGGCGAGGCGCGCCGGGCCTTGCCCAGCAGCTGGCGCACACGGTCGATTGGTCCGCAACCTTGGCGGCCCTCGTGGAACGCGGGGCAAATCGCATCCTCGAGCTGGGACCTGGCGCGGCTCTCGTCGACATGATGCGCGGCGCCTATCCAGCGATCGCCGCCCGCGCGCTCGACGACTTCCGAACACTGGCTGGGGCACGCAACTGGCTCACGAAATGATGCAGCGAGGACCAGGATCTGGCCTGGATTCAGTCGGGTTCAGCGACAGGAGCGAAGGTCCGCGCGACGTCGTACATCCCTGGTTCGAATCTAGAGATCGTCAGCGCCGCTTGCAGGAACGGGAGGGGAGCGGGGTCCAGGCGCATCGCCTGATACTCCTCGATGCTCCGCCATTGCGCGTACATTGTGACCTTTGTACCATCCAAGCTGCGATGGAGGCTGGCGGAAATGAAGCCCGGCGCCCGACGCACCGTACCCTCCGTCGCTTCGCTGAGAAGTTCGACGAGACGGTCCTGGTTCGCCGGCTCAACGGTGAACACGTTGATGAGCGTGATCACACCGGCTTGCACGGAAATTTGCGTCATGCAGTCTCCAAGGTCAGGTGCCCGAGTGATTGCGCAGGATGATGAGCTGAACGATCTTGTCCCTGTAGGACGAGAAATAGAACGCCAGCACCAAGGGATCAGGCAGCCCACGCTTGTCGAACAGACCATCGACGTGGGCGGTGACGATGGAATGGCCGTAGTGGTCCACCGCGCCGACAACCTCCAGGGTCATACGCTCGCCGATGATATCGCCTGCGGCCCATGCCTTGATCGCTTCCTTGCCCCAGTAGTCCCGGAGCTGGTCATTGACGAGGGCGTCATCCACGAAGGCGCCCACCAGGGCGTCCAGGTTCCCGCCGTTGGTCGCCGCGACAAAGTCGGCCACCGCGGACGGGAGTTTGAAGGCCAGACCATCGCCATGGCCCACTCCCGGGGCGAATTCGTCATGATCGTCCGAAGCGGGGGGGGCGGCCAACTCCGTCTCCTTCCTCAAGCAAGGAGAGTTTTGGCGCACGGCAGGTCGGCGCGCATGTTATCCGGCGTTAAACGCCGTCTATTTCACCGACGCAAAGAGAGTCGTGGCATCGAGTCGAGGGGACGCCATGTCCAAGCGTGGCCAAAAGTTGATCGGCGCGCCGCAGATCCGCGGTCTGGAAGCCTTCTGTGAAACGTTGGCGGACCCTACCCAGGAGGTCCGCCGCTGGGGCCGTCTTGCCCTGGTTTGACCAAAGCTGCGCGAGTCCCATGGCTGATCGCAGCTCCAGGCTCAAGGTTGATTGGGCCCTCGCCTCTTCCAACGAGGCGCGGAACGAACGCTCGGCCGCTTCAAGATCGGCCGGCGTCGTTCGGAGCCAGATCTCCCCACGCACTCTCAACAACTCGGGCAGGTTCAGGGTCTCGCCGCAGACCCTGCTGAGTTCCAAGCCGGCGTCGACGACCGACGCAGCCTCATCAATCTCGCCCGCTTTCAAGAGACCATCGGCGAGCGTCATATGAAGCGCTGGCGTCAGGGCGTGATGTTTCTCGGCCTGCATCCCTTCGAGGGCGCGCCGCAAAAGCACCGAGCCTTCGACCGGGTCGCCGCGCGCGATGCATAGCTCACCGCGCAGCGCCAAACCGACCGTATGATAGGGGCCTAGGGAATGACGTGTTGCATGGGCGATGAGACGCTCGACAAGCAATTCCGCTTCATCAAGGTCTCCTCGCCAAAGAAACACGGTCGCGGTAAAGACGAACGTCATACATAGACTGACGGGCTGGTCGCGCTTGGTCGCTACATCGATCGCCCGTCGGGCGGTCTTAGCCGCGCGGTCTGGCTGTCCGATCAGCCAGTAACAGCGTGCAAGCGCGATCAGCGCGCCAATCTCGTGATCGCGACCAAAGAAAGAGACCTGCGCGGCGCTCACGGCCGCTGATTTCGCCAAGCTGCGTTCACAGTGACTCCTTGCGGCTCTCTGGTCGCCAATCGAATGGTAGGCGACACCCAACGCTGACTCTCCCGCGGCGATGGCGCCGGGCGAGCCGATCGCCTGAGTGATCGCGATGCTGCGGTGGGCAAGCGCGAGCGCCCCCGGGAAATCACCGATGCGATCTAGGAAGATGCCCAGACCGAGTAGGAGGTGCAGCTGATATTCCCTTTCGCCCAGGGCCTCGGCCATGCCCAGTGAGTCCTCGATGGCCCGGCGCACGTCTTCGCTATTGCCTCGGGTAAACATCGCGGACGCCGCTAAGAACGCCTGCAGCCTCAGGTGGGTCTTGCTCCCTCTGTCGACTTGGGCCAACGAAGCAAGACCCTGCTCGCACCAGCGCGTCGATTCGACCAGCAGAGACCGCCCAAAAAATATCGGCGCCGCCACCGCCGCCAGGCGCACCCCGATTGCAACGTCGCCGGCCGGCCCAAAGCACCGTTCAAGTGCGGCGCGGACGTCGCCCATGTGGGGAGCGGCGGAGGCGGACCGAACGTCATCGGCGCCGTCTTGTGGAAGCCATTGCTCGTAGTAAAGCGCGTGATTTCGCGCAATGACGTTCGCGTCGACCGATTGCCTGAGCTTTTCGGCGGCGTAGGCGAGTGTCGAATCGAGCAGCCGATAGTAAGGATTCCCTTCGATCTGGACGATCAGGATCAATGACTTGTCGACCAAGCTGGCGAGAGCATCGGCAATCTCCATAGGATCTGTGCAATCGTCGGACGCCACCGTCTGGGCGGCATCCAGCGTGAATGCGCCGACAAAGGCCGAGAGGCGGCCAAGCACCCGTCTGTCGCGATCGGACAGGAGATTGAAACTCCAATCCAACATGGCCGTGAGGGTCTGTTGCCGGGGTGGCGCGCTGCGGCGCCCTTGCCAAAGGAGCTTGAATCGATTGTTGAGCAGATCGGCTGTGCCGTGAACCCCGTAGGTAGCGACCCGGCTGGCGGCAAGTTCGATGGCGAACGCGATGCCGTCCAGCTGACTGCAGATGCCGGCCACCAACGGCGCCTCGGCATCGGTCAGCATTGTCGCGTAGCCGGCCGCGGACGCACGATCCATGAAGAGCTGTACGGCGGACGCCGCTAGGGCTTCGGCGGCGGTGAGGTGTTCACTGGGGCGCGGACACTCCAGGGGCTCGAGGAGGTAGACATGCTCGCCTTCCACCCTGAGAGCCTCGCGGCTGGTCGTCAAAATATGCGCCTGAGGCGCTTCGAAGTAGAGCTGCTCCGCCAACGGGGCCACGGCGTTGATGACGTGCTCGCAGTTGTCAAGGATCAGCAAGACGCGGCGGTCGGCCAGTAGGGCCAGAAGACCAGGCATCGGATCTTCATTCTGCAAAAAGACGCCAAGCACCGCACCGACCGCGCTGGGAACCAAGGCCGGGTCGGTGACGGCGCTGAGGTCCACGAAGTAAACCGCGTCGCCGAAGGCATCGAGCAGGGCGTGGCCGACGGTGACGGCTATGGTGGTCTTGCCCATCCCTCCTGGCCCTACGACGCTGACGAAGCGGTGCGACGCCAGCAGTGTCGACAGGGTTTCGACAGCGGCGTCGCGGCCGATCAGTCGGGCTAGTCTCGCCGGGAGCTTATGGTTCGAGCCGCGCGGCGGCCGGGTGGCGGAAGCGGTTGGAGCGGCCTCGATCGGCTCGACCGGTGAGCGGGTCATGGGCGCAACGAAGCAATAGCCTCGCCCGGTGACGTTGGTGATGTATCGGGCGCCGTCCTGCCCATCGCCGAGGTCTTTGCGGAGGCCCGCAATAGTCACCCTGAGGCTGCCTTCGGTCACCACGACGTTCGGCCAGGCGCGGTTCAACAACTCGCGTTGGCCAACGACGTCACCGGCGGCCTCGGTCAGGGCGATAAGCACGTCGAGCGCCCGGCTACCGATCTCGACGGCCCCGCCATCCCTCAGCAGCAGGCGGCGAGCCGGCAACAGGCTGTAGGGCCCAAAGGATATGACGCTCTCAGCCACGGCGGATTCTCAACCTCGATGCAATCGGCCAACCAGCGGAGCCAGGATGTAGTGATCGAGCCGGGCCGCTATACTCGCTTCCACTTGAGCCATCTCCACTTCAAAGTAGGCGGCACTGCCGTTTTGCAGTCCCTCGTCACGCGGGCAGTCCCGCCGCGCGTTCCGCGCCTTTATGAACTCTCACCCGTGTATCCGGCGTGGATGACCCACCGTCAATGCGGTCAGAACCTCTTGGCTGAGAGTTTGAGGGCGGTGCGCATGGCGTGCCACGGCGCATCGCCAGCGATAAGCGAACGCGCTCGGAGAAGTCTGCGGGGCGAACGCGGAAGGCGCCGAGGCAGGAGGTGCTTTTGTGTCTCGCATCATATCGAGCTTCCCCGAACAGTGCCTGTATGGGCAGGGAGACGTGAGCCGGGCTGGATTCCACATCTGGCGGCACAAATAATTTCGCAGACGTCGATGGTCCGCGAGATCAGCCATCGGCGACGTTCTTGGGACGGTCTTCGCGGAACGCCCGCCCGGTCACTCGGGAGCCGCCTCGCCTCGCTTTTCGGTAGAGCAAGCCCCGATACGACACGACTGGCCGGACCGGCGTCCAACCGTCTGCCAGCCCCGCTAACATCAACTTGCGATCGATAGCGCACCGTAACACGCGGGAGCGTGACTGGCGTGTCACCGTCCGATCGCCGGACCAGTCGACCGCGGCCGATCCCGCGGACCGTCCGCTTCGCACCCGGCGCCAGGGATTATCCATCTAAAGGGAGGGGAAGTCATGGTCTCGAAAGGCGATAAAAATGCGGACCCATCCGAGGAGATGCATTGGCCGGTGGACAACGAAGGATATCTGCTGCTCCAGGAAGTCCATCATCGCCTGATGAACACCATGACCATTCTGGCGAGCCAGATCCGCGGTGAACTTGGATCGCCTGTGCGGGCAAGGGAGGGCGATGGTCGCGAATGGGAGCGACTGATCCGAGCCCATAGCGAGCTTCATCGCTTTCTTGCGCTCGGCGCAATGGGCGATCCGGCGCCGATCGGCGACTATGTCATCGAGCTCTGCGGACGCCTTTCCGAAGCGATCCTCGAACCGCTCGGTCTGCGCTGCGTGGCCATAGGCGACGCGGGATCCGCCGCTGCCAAACAGTGCGAGAGGCTCGGCCTGATCATATGCGAGCTGGTTCTCAACGCGGCGAAGCATGCGTTTCCGCACGGCCAGCCTGGACTCATACGGGTCGAGCTATCCGAACGCCAGGCCGGTTGGTGCTGCATTGTCGCGGACAATGGCTGCGGAGCCACATCCAATCCCGGTCCGGCGGGACTTGGCGCCCGTATTGTTGAGGCTCTTTTGCTCAGCGTGGATGGGTCTATGGTCACCCGTTCCACGATATCCGGTACTATCGTAGCCGTCACTCTACGCCCTCAATATCGATGCGACCGCAGGCAAGATGAACCGGCGCCTGCCATCGCGCCGACCCTGGAGCACGTCAGGCCAAGGCGGTTTCATTTTGGCCGCCCGGACATGTTCTAGACACTTGAGTCTTGAGGTGGCTCGCTCGACGCGCAATGGGCGCGATGAGTTCAGCGCCGAATAACAGCGCTTCACACAGCATAACTCTGCCGGCGGTTCGTTTGGCGCCACCATTCCGATGTCAGCGCGAGTGGTCTCGCCGACGGGCGCAACCGATAGGCGGGAGTCAATATGACAATAGCTAACCCACCCTGCATCGCTTCAGCGTCCCGCCGAGAGGTCCTTGTGGCCGGCGCTGTGGCTGCTGTGGCTACCACGACACCTGCGCTCTTCCTGAAACAGGCGAGCGCAGCGACTCCGACTTCGATCCAAGCCAAAGGAACCGACTCGATGAGCACGATCACCACCCAGGACGGAGTGCAGATTTTCTACAAGGATTGGGGCCAGGGTCAGCCGGTTGTATTCCATCATGGCTGGCCGTTGAGCTGCGACGACTGGGATACTCAGATGCTGTTCTTCCTCCAGAACGGCTATCGTGTAGTCGGTATCGACCGCCGTGGCCACGGGCGATCGAGCCAGGTGTCGGACGGACACGATATGGACCACTACGCGGCCGATGCGGCGGCGGTCGTGGACCACCTGGACCTCCGCAACGCGGTTCATATCGGCCATTCTACGGGAGGCGGTGAAGCGGCGCGCTACGTCGCGCGGTACGGCAAGGGGCGCGTCGCCAAGATCGTACTGATCTCCGCGGTCACGCCGCTCATGTTGAAGACATCGGGCAATCCGGACGGGCTTCCCGTTGCGGTATTCGACGGGCTGCGCGCCGGCCTGGCGGCCAACCGGGCGCAATTCTACCGCGACCTGCCCGCAGGCCCGTTCTATGGGTTTAACCGTCCCGGCGCGACACCGATCGAGGGGGTGATCCAGAACTGGTGGCGCCAGGGCATGATGGGCGCCGCCAACGCGCACTACTATGGCGTCAAGGCGTTCTCCGAGACCGATCTCACCGACGATCTGAAGAGCATCGAGATCCCCGCGCTGGTGATCCAGGGCGATGACGACCAGATCGTCCCCTACAAGGATGCGGCTCTGCCCTCGGCGAAGCTCCTCAAGAACAGCGTGCTGAAAATCTATCCCGGCTTCCCGCACGGCATGATGACCACGCACGCCGACGTGATCAACCAGGACCTCCTGGCCTTCGTCCGCGGATGAAACCGGCCGCCGGTGGTCCCGCTTCAACGCGGGGCCGCTGGCGCGCCCCGGGTTTCGCTTGAAGCTGTCTTGCTAGGCGCCTTCGGGTACGAGAATGCTCTTTCCTGGCCCGTGGGACCTCGCCATCAGAGCGTCTAGGGCGTCCCTTGGATGATGCCCGTGCTATGGAGGGTCCGCCAAATCGCCAGCGCCGCTTTGCTGTTGAATTGGGGCGCCGTCGTAAATCCGGCGGATCGTTTTCAGAGTGGGGGCCTGCTCAAAGGCGCCCGAGACCGCATCACGCGGTGATGGCGACGTCGGACGCAGTCCCGACACACGGGTCCGGTCCCCAGACGACGAGGTAGACCATGACGGTGCTGGCTCCCCCCTTCACGCGTGAAAGCGCAATCGCCAAGGTTCGGTTGGCCGAGGACGGCTGGAACAGCCGTGATCCTCAGCGGGTCTCGCTCGCGTACACCGCCGATAGTCGATGGCGGAATCGCGCTGAATTCCCGGTTGGCCGCGAAGAGATCGTCGGATTCCTGACCTGCAAGTGGGCTAAAGAACTCGACTACAGACTCATCAAGGAGCTCTGGGCCTTCGACGCAGATCGGATCGCGGTCCGCTTCGCCTATGAATGGCATGACGTTGGCGGTCAGTGGTTTCGATCCTACGGTAACGAAAACTGGGAGTTCGATGCTGAGGGGCTGATGCGACGGCGCTACGCCTCGATCAACGACCTGCCGATCACCGAGGCGGATCGCAAATTCCACTGGCCGCTGGGCCGCAGGCCCGACGATCATCCGGGACTAAGCGCCCTTGATCTCTGATCCAATCAGATGAAGCGCGCCCATTTTGGCGGCAGGACTTTGCGTCAGCTTGCGCCGTGTAACACAAGATCAAGCAGCCGCACGGCCAAGTCTGGATTTCGCTCGCGAAACGGCAAGTTCATTCCTCGGCAAAAAGGAGCGAACGCCATGAGAGCGCCCTTGAGGCGGTGCGTCTGGAGGCTGGCGGCGACCGCGTATTGAGTTGGTTCCGGTTCGCGCGCCGGCGCCTGAGGCGCGCCAGCCTGTATCGGCTGTGGGCCGGCGCTGTCGTTGCGCGAGTGTATAACTCTGCGGCGAAGGGGCGTGGTTTGTGGGCTGAATGGAGGCGCAGGTGGCGAAAGGCGAATTCGCGGCGATCGACGAACAGAAGTTCAAGGCGTTCCATTGGCGCGCGACACTGACAACGGGTCTTGGGGTATTCTGCGACGGCTATGATCTGTCTTCGTTGGCCCTCGTACTGCCGCTGGTTCTATCCTCATTCGGACAGGCAAGCCTTACCAGCGTACAGAGCGCGGCGTTATCGGCGTCGGCTCTGGTCGGTTCGGCGATCGGCG
>Ga0182030_10013868_pt1 | contig 15992 bp, 15 predicted proteins | sample 812S3MmetaG_FD_121299 | JGI IMG/M metagenome (GOLD analysis project Ga0182030, IMG submission 121299) | Permafrost microbial communities from Stordalen Mire, Sweden - 812S3M metaG (Illumina Assembly) | ecosystem: Environmental > Terrestrial > Soil > Wetlands > Permafrost | place: Sweden...
GTCGGTCATTTGATAATTCCTGCCGCGTCGGCGCCGGCGCCTTGCGTCAATTTGGTGAATGCCGCTCCCATGCCGGGCGTCCCCGAGGCGGCAACCACGTTCCTGACCGAATCTCGCGCCAGCACGCGGCCCTGGTGCAGAACCACGGCGTTGTCGTCGTCGCCGACCTCGTCGATCAGGTGGGTGGCCCAGAGCACGCCGATGCTCTCCGCGGTCAGGAGCCGCCGGACGTGCTCCAGAATGTCGGCGCGCGATTTGATATCGAGTCCCACGGTCGGTTCGTCGAGCAGCAGAAGTTTTGGGCGATGCAGCAGCGCCCTTGCGATTTCCACCCGCCGCATCTGGCCGCCTGACAGCGTATTGACCCGGTCGCGGCGGCGATCCGTCATCGCCACCAGATCCAGCACGCGCGCGATCTCGATATCCGCCTGCCTGCGGCCAATGCCATGCAGCGCGGCATGGTATTTCAGGTTTTGCTGGACCGAAATATCGACGTCCAGCGCACGCGACTGGAACACCACGCCGAGCTGGCTCAAGGCCGCGCCCGGCTCGCGCATGATGTCATGACCGAGGATGCGGATGCGGCCGGAGCGGATCGCGTAGAGCCGTGTGATCAGCGAAAACAGCGTCGACTTGCCCGCGCCATTGAGGCCCAGCAGCACGGTGAACGACGCCGGCATCACGGTCAGGCTGACGTCGTCGAGCGCGGTCTGCGGACCATAGCGATGCCCGACATGGTCGACTTCAAGCGCGGGCGGACCGGCCGCTTTATCGGAATTCATCGGGACGCCGGGCTGCGAAGTTTGGAGGGGGGTCGATCGTATGGATGACCTTGAGACCGCCGGTATCGATTCCGGGCCGAGTTCGCTCCGGCGCTCGCTGTGCAGCATCCTTTCCCATCCAGCCTCCCGATCGCAGACTTGGCCCGCATTCTTCAGTCGAGCATTTCGGCATGATCATCAATAGCCGCAACGATGCAAGGACTTACTCAGTCGCAGGCAGCAAGGGTGCCAACCATGCCGAACGCCGCGACCACGACGCCGCGCATCAGGGCTGAACCGATGGTCGGTTCGACCCACCGTCTTCTCCTCTCGATCACGCCTGCAAGGCCGCGAGCAACTCGTCGGGCCGCTCGGCCATCATCATGTGGCCGGCGCCCCGCAACACCACGGTGCGTGAATTCGGCAGTGCTGCGGCGAGGGCCTTGCCGGCCTTGGCCGGTGTCATCATGTCGCGCTCGCCGAGAATGAAGGTGGCCGGGACCGTGATCTGCGCGGCAGCGGCCAGCGCGTTTTGATAGGCGTTGCAGGCGGAAAGATCGTTGAACAGCACGCCGGGCCGGCATTGCTCAAGAACCCGCTGAGCTCCGCTGTGCATCCACAATCCCGGCGCAAGGCTGCCACCCAGTTCGGCCTGAAAGCCGAGGCCCCAAATCGAAACCATATCGACGGCTGAATGATCGTTGGCCTCCGCGGCCTTGAGCAGATCGGGTCCGACGGTCATGGTGGCCGCGGTTCCGATCAGGCTCAGCGCCGAGACCTTTGCCTTGTGCCGTGCCGCGGTCTCGATCGCAATCAGCGACCCCATCGAATGCCCCACCAGGCGTGCCCTGGAAACGCCGGCGGCGTCGAGCAGTGCGGCGGTCCAGTCGGCCATTCCGGCGATGGTGGGAATCGGCGCGCCGGACGAACGTCCATGACCGGGCAGATCCGGAGCCAGCACATTGTGGCCGTGATGGGCGAGCCACCGGCTGTGCAGGGCCCAGGCGGTATGATCGAAGCCGGCGCCGTGCAGCAGCACAACGGTCGGCTGGGCCGCATCGAATTCCCGGCCACCGGTGGCGACGAAAGTCTCAATGCCGTTCACGGACAAATTCATGGCTCAAACCTTTTGCGAAATGCGGAGCGCCTGGCCGAGGTCATCGACGATGTCGGCGGCGGCTTCGATGCCGACCGACAGCCGCACCAGTTCCTCGCCGATCCCGGCGGCTTTCAGTTGGGCGGCATCCATCTGTTGATGCGTGGTGCTGGCGGGATGAATGACCAGCGTCTTGGCATCGCCGACATTGGCCAGATGGCTGATCATTCGCAGCGCTTCGATGAATTTCTTTCCCGCCGGCCGGCCACCCTTGATTCCGAAGCTGACAATGGAGCCGGCGCCGCGCGGCAGCAGCCGCTTGGCGAGCTGATAGTCGGGGTGACTCTCCAGCGCGGGATGCAGTACCCATTCGACGGCCTTGTTCGCGGCCAGGAATTCGAGCACCGCAAGGGTATTTGTCATGTGGCGTTCCATGCGAATGCCCAGGGTCTCGACGCCTTGCAGCAGTTGAAAGGCGTTGGTCGGAGAAAGACAGGCGCCGAAGTCGCGCAGGCCCTCGGTCCGCGCCCGCATGATGAAGGCGGCCTGGCCGAACTGCTCGTCGAAAACGATGCCGTGGTAGCCGGCATAGGGTTCGGTCAGCACCGGAAATTTGCCGGAAGCGTGCCAGTCGAACCGGCCGCCATCGACGATCACGCCGCCGATGGCGATGCCGTGGCCGCCGATCCATTTGGTGGCGGAGTTCATCACGATATCGGCGCCGAACCCGATCGGCTGGCTGAGAAACGGCGTGGCGAAGGTGTTGTCGATCAGCAGCGGGATTTTGGCGTCGTGCGCGATCTCGGCGACTTGCGGAATATCCAGCACCTCGAGGCCGGGATTGCCGATGGTTTCGCCGATCACCAGGCGGGTATTGGGGCGGATCGCGGCGCGGAATTCATCCAGCGCGCGCGGCTTGACGAAGGTGGTGGTGATGCCGAAGCGCGGCAGCGTGTGCGCCAGCAGGTTGATGGTGCCGCCGTAAAGCGAAGAGGAAGCGACGATGTGGTCGCCGGCATTGAGCAGCGTCGCGATCGCCAGATGCAGCGCGGCCATCCCGCTCGCCGTGCAGACCGCGCCGACGCCGCCTTCCAGCGCGGCAAGCCGCTCTTCCAGCACCGCCGTCGTCGGGTTCGAAATCCGGGTGTAGATGTGTCCGGCGCGTTCGAGATTGAACAGCGCGGCTGCGTGTTCGGAATCCTGGAACACGTAGGAAGTCGTTTGATAGATCGGGACCGCGCGCGCCCCCGTCACGGGATCCGGATGCTGTCCGGCATGGATGCTGAGGGTCTCGAATGCGGGTGGCTTGGGTGCGGGCATGTCAAACTCGAAAAACGCGGGGCGCTTCGCTTTCGTTTATTTGAGCGATTGCCGTAAGGAAAGCTTAAAGCGTTGCCCGTAACCTCGCGTCTGGCGTTTGCCTGTCGGCATCTCATTGAATAATATGTCGATTTTTGTTCTATCGGGGTTTGTAATGTCTCGCGCACTGATCGAAACTGGCAACCTCGCGGTCAATCTGACGCCGCGACCGATCGAGCCATCCTGGATCATCGAGGGCGAACCGGATGCGCAATGGTTCATTCTGTCGAAAAGCGCCGATGGTCTGGCATCGACCATGATCTGGGAATGCAGCGAGGGCAAGTTCAACTGGTACTACGATTTCGACGAGACAATCCTGATCCTGGAAGGCTCGATCGTTCTTGAAAGCGACACTATGCCGCCGACCCGTTACGGCCCCGGCGACACCATCTTCTTCAAGGACGGCGCACATGCGAGGTGGCATGTCGAGGGTCGCGTTCGAAAGTTGGCGTTCTGCCGGAAAACGCAGCCGGTCTGGCTCGGCTTTGCGCTGCGGGCGTTGCTGAAGGTCAGGAAAATTCTGGCGCCGGGCGGCGGACAGCAGTCCGTCAGCCTGATCGGCTCAAACTGAGCGGCACCAAAACAAGGCACGGCGCGCCGCTGTCCTCACTTCATGCGAAGCCGATTCCGAGTCCGCGTCGAAATCAGCCCGCTCCGAGCCGATAGAAATCCGTTGCCGTCTTCGAGAACAGCGCGGTCTTCTCAGTTTCGCTGTAGGGCGCGGCGATGTGCTTGAAGGCGTTGAAGATCACCTGATAGCTGCACTGGCCCTTGTCCGGCGGAAAGTTGCTTTCGAACATGCAGCGTTCGGGGCCGAAGGCCTCGATGCAGGTCTCGATATAGGGACGCCACGCCGCCGCCGCGTCTTCCGAGGATGGCGGCACCGGACGCTTGTGAAAATCGTAACCCAACAGCCGCATCGCGAGGCCGCCGAGTTTCACCACGACATTGCGACATGTCGCGATGTCCCGGATCGACGCCTGCCAGACCGCGAAAATCTCCTGGCGCCGGTTCGCATAGCTGCCGACGCCGATCGGGCCGCCGCAATGGTCGAGCACAATTCCGGTGTCAGGAAAGGCGCGGGCCAGATCAGTCAACTCGCCGATCTGCGGGTGAAACAGCCACGCATCGAAACTCAGGCCGAGCGGCGCGAGGCAGGCAAACCCCTTGCGAAATGTCGGGTCGAGCAGCAGGCCTTTCGGGCGGGTCGAGTAATTGCCGCCGATGTTGGCATCCGCGTCCCACGCCGACGCATGCCGGATGCCGCGGAAGCGGCCGTTGCCGGCAGCGATTTCGGCTTCGAGAACGGCGCGCGCGGCTTCACCCAGCAACAGATTGGCGTGGCCGACGATGCCGGCGCACAATGCAGTATTACCGTAGCCGCCGCTTGCACTCATCGCCGCGACGCCGTTGGCAAATTCGACTTCGCCAACCGGCCGGAACGCTTCAGGTCCGCCGGCGCGATACATCGAGCGGCAATCGACATAGACGGTGGCAACGATGTTGTGGCCGGATGCGATATCGGCGGCGATCTCCTCGATCATATAACGCTGGCCGCCACGATCCCACAGATGATGATGAGCATCGACGATCGGGCGCTTTGGATCGATGATGTCCTCCTGGCGCAGCGCGAGCCAGTCCTCGCGCGGTTCATCAAACAGCAGGCTTCTCGATGCGGCGGTATTGCTGGCGGTCGTCATCTAGCGTCGCTCCCTGCTTTTTATTTCTGCCGAAATCGGTCTCAGACTAGGTAATTGCGAAGGGTGGGCGCAAGACGGCGTAGGCGATTAATGGGACGCTTAGCGTCGACCTGTCGAATACGGGCGACGATAATGGCTATCGTCGCTCACGTCGAAAGATGCCCTGCGAGGTTTATACCGCCGCTCACATCCGCTGCGGGCTGATTTTCCAGGTTGCCACGAGGATGCCGGCGGTCATCAGGCCGCTGATGACGGCGGCGATCGGGATCGCCAGCGCCAGCGCCGCGGTCGCGGCCCATCCGATCGAGGAAAAGGCTTCCGCGAAGGTCGCCAGCCGTGACGAAGTCTGGCGGCGGCGAAACTGGCTGCGCCGGGCCTGCACCCGAAACCAGAGCTGGATCGCGGTGGCCGACGCCGCTGCGATGCCAACGCCGAGCGCGGTGATGGCGGCCTGCAGCGGCGAGGCGAATATCAGCGCAACAATCAGCGGCGCGAACAGGGCGCCGATCGCGATCAGCACCACCTCGATCTTGGCACGGGTCACGCGCGAGGGCGGCAGCGGCGCGGTCGCCACCAGATCGGCGGCATCTTCGCCCGATATCGTCAGCCAGGCGAGACCGCCCGCAAGCTGGCCCGCGGCCATCACCACGACCGGCGTGATCAGCACGATGGCGGTGGAACTGTCGGCGAAACTTCGCCACAGCATCAGCGCCGGCGGCACCAGATAAAGCAGCTGCATCAGCGTTTGCGACACCAGCCACGGATCGCGCCGCAGCAGCAGAAATTCCTTCCACCTCAGCGCCTGTTGCCGCGAGCCCGGGCGAAACGCCGTGGCGCGGTGGCCCTGACGGGCCGGCGCGGCATTCGCCGAAGCGCGAACGACGGTATCGGCAAACCGCGGTGAGAAGATCGCCATCACCGCACCGAGCAGAACGAGGCCGCCGGCCAGCAGAAGCAGCAACGCCTCGCCATCGCCAAGTGCGGCGCGCGCGGGCCACCAGACCATGCTATCAAGGTCCGGTGCATAGGCTGCGGCGGCGTCCGATGTCAGGACCGCGAACCGCGACAGCGTGCCGTAGGACATGATGGCCGCAATCTGCAGGGCGATCACGAAGCCGGCGCCGACGATCGCGGCGAGTATTTGCGCCACCAGCCGGGTCCGGCTCGGACCGATCAGGCGGAACAGCACGATGGTCACTGCGATCGCGACCGCCGCGGCGGACAGGCCGATGGCGACGACGACGCCGTAAGCCGCCAACCATCGGATACCGCCGCCGATCACCAGAACATCGACAAAGGGCGTCGACAACACCAGCGCCATCGCGATGACGGTCAGCGCGATGGCGGCGATTCGAACCGAAAATACATTGGTCAGCGCGACCGGCGAGGACATGATCAGATCGAGATCGGCGCGGGCGTAGAACACCCGCGTCACCGATTCGATTGCCTGCGACAGCATCAGGGCCCACGCCAGGAATATCGTTGCGGTGATGACGATCAGGCTGGATTTGTCCAGCGGCGCTTGCAGGTCGGCGAACCTGCCGACCACGGCATAGGCCGGCAGGTGCATGATCGCGGCAAAGGCAATCAGGCCAATGATCGCGTTGCGCCTTCGCAGCCGCCGTCCGGCCGTCATCATCGCCAGCCATTCACGCCATGCCAGCCGGATTTCGTGGCGGGCGAACCAGCCCAGGGCCGCGGCCGAACTCATGCGGCGGCCTCGACATCGACCAGCGCGATGAACATGTCTTCGAGGCTGGTGTCGTTGTGCCCGTTCTGCTGACGCAGTTCGGCAAGCGTGCCTTCGGCGATCAGCCGTCCGGCGGCGATGACGCCGATACGATCAGCCATGCGTTCGGCCACTTCGAGGATATGCGTGGTCATGATCACAGTACAGCCGGAGCGCACGCGGTCCTGCAGCAATCCCTTGACGTGACGCGCGGACAGCGCGTCGAGGCCGGTCAGAGGCTCATCGAGGATGATCAGGCGCGGGTCGTGCACCAATGCTCCGGCGAGCGCCACCTTCTGGCGCATGCCCTTGGAAAATCCCTCGCAGCGCTCGTCCAGATGCGGCTCCAGGCCGAGCGAGATCAGCAGATTGTGGGCGGAGGGTTGCGAAACCCTGGGATCGATGCCCCAGAGCCCGGCGACGAATTCGAGGTATTCCAGCGGCGTCAGCTTGTCGTAGATCATCGGCTCGTCCGATACCCACGCCGTGATCTGCTTGGCGGCGACCGGATCGCGGAGGGCATCGATGCCGAGCACCGACACCGAGCCGGCATCGGGCCGCAGCAGGCCGGCCACCATCCGCAACGTCGTGGTCTTGCCGGCGCCGTTGGGCCCGAGCAGCGCGTAGAATTCGCCGCATCGCACGGTCAGATCGAGCGCATCGACCGCGAGGCGGTCAAAACGCTTTGTTAACCCTCGCACCTGCAGCGCGGACTCAACGGGATTCATGGCGTCGGGACAATCCGGGTTCATTTGGCTTGCGAACCATGGACCCAAGATATTTCGGCGCGGTGAATCGGCCGCCGCAAATCCCGCCGATGCCCGGCTAGCGCGTTTTCCAGCGAAGTGGGTACCGGTTCGCGTGAAGAAAACGCGTCAAAATAAGGAAATGGAGCCTCCGTTCCGATTCGATCGGAACGGAAAAGGCTCCAGCCTAAAGTTGCGGCATCGGCCGCAATCCCAGCGCGGCGGGCAACCAGCGCTTTGTTGACAGGGATCGGGGCTTTGGGCTGTATAGCGACCATGTCCATGTGAAGTTTTTCAGCGGCTTCGACGCTGAAATCCACGGGCGGGATGCGGCAAGGCGATCGATAGAATCGCGGCGCATCGGGGGAGGGATGTCGGCAATGCTGGACTTCGTTCAGCAGCTGGTGAGTGGTATTGCGCTCGGCTGCGTCTACGGCCTGATCGCGCTTGGCTTTGTCCTTGTCTACAAGGCCACCGAGGTCGTGAACTTCGCGCAGGGCGACCTGATGATGCTGGGCGGATTTTTCGCCTACACCTTCATCGGCATTCTCGGGCTCAATTACTGGATCGGGTTTGCCGCGGCGGTCGCGGCCATGGCGCTGTTCGGGATGCTGGCGGAGCGCCTGGTGGTGCGTCCGATCCTCGGCTATCCGCAATTCTCCATCATCATGGCGACGATCGGGCTCGGATATTTTCTGCGCTCGGTCGTGGGCATGATCTGGGGCACCGACGACTTCAAGATCGATACGCCGTTCAGCCAGGGCGTCCTCAGGATCGGTGCGCTGGTGCTGGCCTACGACAAGCTCTCCGTGATTGCCGCAACCATTATCCTTTGCGCGCTGCTGTATCTGTTCTTCAACCGCACCGCGCTCGGCACCGCGATGCGGGCGACTTCGGAGAACATGCTGGCGGCCTATTATATGGGCATCCCGGTCAAGCGCGTGGTGTCGATCGTGTGGGCGATCAGCGCCGCGGTGGCGACCTGCGCCGGCGTGCTGCTGGCCCCGATCACATTCATTCATTCCAATGTCGGCCTGGTGCTGGGGCTGAAGGCGTTTCCGGCGGCCGTGCTCGGCGGCTTCGGCTCGATCCCCGGGGCGGTGGTGGGAGGCGTCCTGATCGGCGTGATCGAGAGCATGGCCGGCTTCTATTTGGCCGAGGGATGGAAGGACGTCGCACCCTACGTCGTCCTGCTCGCGGTGCTGCTGCTCAAGCCTGAGGGACTGTTTGGCCTTCACCTGCGCAAGAAAGTCTAGGGAGCGGCCATGCGGTTCATGTTCAAGACCGATTATGAAGATGACATCAGGCTGTTTCCGCACAGCGGTTATGTCGTCTCCTACGGCGTGTTGCTGGCGGTTCTGGCGATCGCGCCGTTCGTTCTCTCGAGCTATTTCGTCAGCCAGCTGGTGTTTGTCTGCATCTACGCCACCGTCGGGGTCGGACTGATGATCCTGACCGGCTTTACCGGGCAGGCGTCATTGGGCCACGCTGCCTTCCTCGCCATCGGCGCCTATACCGCGGCTTACCTGCAGCAGTTCAACGTGCCTTTTCCGGTGTATTTTATTGCCGCCGGACTGTTGACCGGCGTGATCGGCGCGCTGGTCGGATTCCCCGCACTTCGGCTGCAGGGCATCTACCTCGTGATCGCGACGATTTCCTTTGCCCTGATTGTCGAGGAGATCCTGGCGCGGTGGGAAAGCGTGACGCACGGCAATGAGGGCATGCGCGTCAGGACCATTCAGTTGCTCGGCACCCCGGTACCGCGCGACAGCCCGGCCTTCTACTTCCTCTGTCTCGGCGTGCTGATCCTGACCATCGTCGGCACGCTCAACCTGCTGCGTTCGCCGACCGGCCGCGCCTTCGTCGCGATTCGCGATAGCGAAACCGCGGCGCGAAGCATGGGAATCAACGTGTCGCTCTACAAGGTCAAGTCGTTTGCGATCAGCGCCGGTATCACAGGGCTCGCCGGCTGCCTGTTCGCCCACAAGCTGTCCTTCATCAGCCCGGAAATGTTCACGCTGCAGCTCTCGATCGAGTTCATCATCGTGATCCTGATCGGCGGCGCATTCAGCCTGCACGGGGCGGTGCTGGGGGCGATCTTCATCGTCATGATCGATCCGTTCCTGACCTTCCTCAAGGACGATGTGCCGGGCTTCGCCGCCGGGGTCGCGGCGACGCTCGGCGCCGGCGCCGGGCGCGCGGCGCATATTCAGGACAGCGTCGCAGCATTCGCCGCCGCCAACGGCCTGAAAGGCGCCATCTACGGCATCATCATCGTGCTATTCGTCCAGTTCGAGCCGCTTGGCCTTTACGGGCGCTGGCTCAAGATCAAGCTCTTCTTCCAGTTGTTTCCGCTCTACAAGCGCGCGACCTTCAAGCGACAGAAGATCTATGTGAAATCGGAGCGGAACCGGTGAATTATTTCCGCGCCGAAAATCTCTCGCTGCATTTCGGCGGCCTCAAGGCGGTCGACGCCGTCAATTTCGCCGTCGAGAAGGGCGAGATACTTTCGATCATCGGTCCCAACGGCGCCGGCAAGAGCTCGATCTTCAATCTGATCTCGCGATTCTACAGCCCGACGTCGGGCCGGATCTACTTCGAGGATCAGGACATCACGCAGCGGCCGGCGTTCGACATCGCCAAGCTCGGTATCGCCCGCACCTTCCAGAACATCGAACTGTTCGAGAATGCCACCGTGCTCAGCAACCTGCTGGTCGGCCGGCATCGGCACTCCACCACAAGGCTGTGGCAGGAACTGCTGTTCATGCCGAGCGTGCGCGGCGCCGAGAAGGTCCATCGCCGCCGGGTCGAGCAGGTCATCGAATTTCTCGATCTGGCGCCCTACCGCGACAAGCTGATCTCGGGGCTGCCTTACGGCGTGCGCAAGGTGATCGAGCTTGCTCGCGCGCTCTGCACCGAGCCGAAGCTGATCCTGCTCGACGAGCCGTCGTCCGGATTGAACGTCGAGGAGACCGACGACATGTCGTTCTGGATCCGCGACATGAAGACCGAACTCGGCATCACCGTGCTGATGGTCGAGCACGACATGACGCTGGTGAACCGGGTATCCGACCGGGTCATCGCGCTGAACTACGGCAAGGTGCTGGCGTCGGGATCGCCCGCCGAGGTGCAGGTCCATCCCGACGTCGTCGCGGCCTATCTCGGCGCCTGAGGATGATGCCATGTACGCGTCCAACATGAACACGCCCGCCACCAACGCTCCCGACATCATCCTGAAGCTCAGCAATATCGAGAGTTATTATGGGCCGATCATGGCGATTCGCGGCATCAGCCTCGAGGTCCCGCGCGGCAGGATCGTCACCCTGCTCGGCGCCAACGGGGCCGGCAAGACCACGGTGCTGAAGACGATTTCCGGCATTCTCGATCCGCAGAAAGGCACCATCGAATTTCTCGGCAAGCCGATCCAGCGCGTCGAGGCCGACAAGATCGTGCGCCTCGGTCTCAGCCACGTGCCCGAGGGGCGCGAGGTGTTTCCGTTCCTCAGCGTGCGTGAGAACCTGATGATGGGCGCCTATCCGCGCAAGGATCGCGACGGCGTCGCCGACGATCTCGAGCGGGTGTACGACTATTTTCCGCGGCTGCGGGAGCGGCTCAACCAGCCGGCCGGTCAGCTCTCGGGCGGCGAGCAGCAGATGCTGGCGATCGGGCGCGCGCTGATGAACCGGCCGACGCTGCTGCTGCTCGACGAGCCGTCGCTTGGCCTGTCGCCGATCCTGGTGAAGGAGATCTTCACCATCATCCGGCGCGTCAACGAAGAGCAGGGCATGTCGATCCTGCTGGTCGAGCAAAACGCCAAGGTGGCGCTGGAGACGGCGCATTATGGCTATGTTCTGGAAATCGGCCGGGTCGTCATGAACGACAGTTGCGAGCGGCTGATGCATTCGAAGGACATTCAGGAATTCTATCTTGGCGCCAAGGAAGCCGGCGCGCGGGGTGAACGGCGCTGGAAAAAGAAGAAAACGTGGCGTTAAGAGCGACTTGTCGTTAAATACGGGTTCCGCCCTGAAAAAAGACCGGCGCTCAAAGCCGGCATTCCAAAGCGGAGCCGAGAGGCGGAGGGAACGTGCAATGGCGACACCCGCAGTGCTGACTGTGGCGGACACGATTGCGAAGAGTTTTCTGCTGGCAGCGGAAACCCGCGGCGACGAGCCGGCGATCCGTGAGAAGACGTTCGGCATCTGGCAGCCGACCAGCTGGCGGCAATGGCTGCAGATTTCCAAAGAGATCGCCTACGGACTGCACGCGATCGATTTCCGGCCGGGAGACGTCGCCTCGATCATCGCCAACGCGGTGCCGGAATGGGTGTTCGCCGACATGGGCATCCTGTGCGCCGGCGGCGTTTCGTCGGGCATCTATCCGACCGATTCAGCCGCCCAGCTGGAATATCTCGTCAACGACTCCCGCACCCGGGTGATCTTCGCCGAGGATGAAGAGCAGCTCGACAAGATCCTGTCGTGCCGCGCGCGCTGTCCGAGCCTGCAGAAGATCGTCGTGTTCGACATGGAGGGCTTGAGCGGCTTTTCCGATTCCATGGTGATGTCGCTGGCCGAATTCCTGGCGCTGGGAAGCAATCACATCAACGGCCGCGAGACGCTGTGGGATGAGATGGTTGCAAGCCGCGGCGCCGGCGATCTCGCGATCCTCGTCTACACCTCGGGCACCACCGGTCCGCCCAAGGGTGCGATGCATTCCAACCGCGGCGTCACCTATCAGATGCGCCACGCCAACGATCTGTTTCCCTCCACCGACCGTGAAGAGCGCCTGGTGTTCCTGCCGCTCTGCCATGTCGCCGAACGGGTCGGCGGCTATTACACCTCGCTGGCGCTGGGCTCGGTGATGAATTTCGCCGAAAGCCCGGAAACGGTGCCCGACAATCTCCGCGAAGTGCAGCCGACGGCGTTTCTTGCGGTGCCGCGGATCTGGGAGAAGTTCTATTCGGGCGTGACCATCGCGCTGAAGGATGCCACCCCGTTCCAGAACTGGGTCTACCGCCGCGCGCTGGCGGTGGGCTATCGCATGACCGATTGCCGGCTCGACGGCGACCCGCCGTCGCTGTCCCTGCGCCTTGCCAACCGGGCCGCCTACTGGCTGGTGTTCCGCAACATCAGGCGCATGCTCGGGCTGGATCGCTGCCGGATCGCCTTTACCGGCGCGGCGCCGATCGCGCCGGATCTGATCCGCTGGTATCTGGCGCTCGGCATCGACATGCGTGAGGTCTATGGCCAGACCGAAAATTGCGGCGTCGCCACCCTGATGCCGTCGGATCGCGTCAAGCTCGGCTCGGTCGGGAAAGCCGCCCCCTGGGGCGAGGTCAAGATCTCGCCGGAGGGCGAGATCCTGCTCAAGGGCGACTACCTGTTCATGGGGTATCTCAACCAGCCCGAAAAGACCGCCGAGACCATCGACGCCAGGGGATGGCTGCACACCGGCGATGTCGGCTCGATCGACAATGAGGGCTTCGTCAAGATCACCGACCGGATGAAGGACATCATCATCACCTCGGGCGGAAAGAACATCACGCCGTCGGAAATCGAGAACCAGCTCAAGTTCTCGCCCTACATTTCGGACACCGTCGTGATCGGCGACAAGCGGCCCTATCTGACCTGCCTCGTCATGATCGATCAGGAGAATGTCGAGAAGTTCGCCCAGGATCACGACATTCCCTTCACCAATTATGCCAGCCTGTGCCGGGCGGCGGAGATCCAGGATTTGATCCAGCGCGAGATCGAGGCGGTGAACGCCAATTTCGCCCGGGTCGAAACCATCAAGAAGTTCTTCCTGATCGAACGTCAGTTGACGCCCGAGGACGAGGAGTTGACGCCGACCATGAAGCTGAAGCGGAATTTCGTGAACCAGCGATACGCGATCGAGATCGACGCCATGTATGGCCGCGCGGCAGCTTGAACCGGCGCAGATATTCGGAAAACAGCGAAGGATTCGAGGGCCCCAGCCTTCGCCCAACACGGGCCAACGAAGAGGAGACTGCCATGTTGAAATCGTTCAGGACGCTGGGCCTTGCGCTGGGCGCCCTCGCGCTGACCCAACTGCCGGCTTTCGCGCAGACCAAGCTCACCAATGAAGGCATCTCGCCGACCGAGCTCGTGATCGGCACCCATCAGGACCTGTCGGGCCCGATCAAGGTATGGGGCGTGCCGGTTTCCAACGGTATGAAAATGGCGGTCGAGGAAATCAATGCCGCCGGCGGCATCAACGGCCGCAAGCTCCGGATGATCCTCGAGGACAACGGCTACGATCCGAAGAAGGCGGTGCTGGCGACGCAGAAGATGATCGAGCACGACAAGATTTTCGCCATGGTCGGCCCGATGGGTTCCTCGACCGTGCTCGCCGCGCAGGAGATCCTGTTCGATGCGGGGGTCTTGCAGTTGTTTCCGCTGACCGCGGCCGAATTCACCTTCAGGTTCGATCCGTCGAAGCCGCAGGAGCGGCTCAAGTTCAATAACCTGCTGCCCTATATCGAGAGCACCCGCGCCGCGCTCAAATACATGATGGAAGCGAAGAACTTCAAGAAGCCCTGCCTGATGCATCAGGACGACGAGTACGGCAGAAGCGTGCTGCAAGGTTTCACGGAGCAGCTAGCGGCGATGAAGGTGACGCCGGCCTCCGTCACCAGCTACAAGCGCGGCGCATCCGACTTCAGCGCGCAGATAGCCAAGATGAAATCCGACGGCTGCGATCTGGTCATGCTCGGCACCGTCATTCGTGAAACCATCGGCGCGATGGGCGAGGCCAGGAAGCTCGGATGGGACGTGATTTTCCTCGGCGCCACGCCGACCAACGTGCTTGAGGTCCCGACGCTCGGCAAGGACGCCGTGGAGGGCCTGTACGCCGCGTCGGGCTTCGAGATCCCTTACGAGGATACGGCCAAGGGAAAGGTCAAGGACTGGCTCGCCAACTACAAGAAGGAGTTCGGCATCGACGCCAACACCCAGGCCATCATCGGCTACAATGCGATCATGACGTTCGCGTATTATGCGAACAAGGCCGGCCCGGATCTGACCGGTCAGAAGATGCTCGACTCGCTGGAGTCGGGCGACAAGTTCCTGGATATCTTCAATTCCCCGCCGACCAAGTTCTCCAAGACCGACCACCTCGCCAACACCGTGACGCAGGTCCAGCAAATCCAGAAGGGCCGCTGGGTACTGATGAAGGACAGCCTCTCGTTCTGATGACGAGAAACCGCGCGCGCAGGCCTCAAGGCTCGCGCGCGCGGTTTTGCTTGCTGCGCCGTCGCGAAGACCTTTCGAACCGCTGTCCTATGGTGCGATACCCAGCGCCACGCCGAAATCTATCGGTTGCAGCTCGGCTGAACTGCAGCGCCAGCCGCCGCTGTCGGTCTTCTGAAACGCGAACGACTTTTCGATCCTTAATTTGTGCGCCAGCGAGAAACTTTCCCGGCTGCCGGGCGACGGTCTCGCTTTTCCCGATTTCAGATCCCAGCACGTGCCGGTGCAGCCCGATGCGATCGGGCTGCAGACCGCAAATGGCGAGAGCACCACCATTTCGACTTCGGCGATCACCAGGGCGTTCTGGGCCTCCACCTCGCTGTCGATCTCGATGACGCGGCTGACCGAAAGGAAATTCTCGCAGGCATTGGCCGAATGAATTTGCGCGACGCATAAATCGACCGCATCGGCATCGGGCGAGGGCGAGGGCGAATGCCGCCCGAAAACTCGTTTGGGGTCGCCCTTGGCCGCGACGATCTCGGCCGTCTTCTCGCTCAAATATTCCGCCAGGCAGTTCTCCGACCACGACAATTCCTCGAGCGGCACGTTATCCTTGTCGACCAGATTGCAATTGCGATCGCGCGCCCTGGTCCATCGCGCGTATTCGGCGAACGCATCTCTGGCGTCGTTCTCCTTCAACTTGGCGATCAGTTCGAGAACGTGGTTGTTGAGCTCCGTCTCGGCCACGGCCAGCGAGGGGTCGCCGCATATCAGCATGCCGGCCGTGGTATTCGCCGCCAGGCAGTCGAAATTCGGATCGACCAATATCGCGGTGCGCTCCTCGGTTTCCTTCAACAGGCAATCCCTGACGGATCTGACCTGCTGGCTCGGAATGTGTTGTTGGCCAAAAATGCCGCAGCTTGAATTGCGGTTTCTGATCCAGCTCGCATTCTCCTCGATGGCGAGGCGGCGATCCAGAAGCCGACTTAGCCGGCTCCGGATCGCGCTGTTCAGTCTTGCGGCCGCGTCGTTGAGCTCGGGGTCACCGCAAAATAACTGATCTGCCGGATCCCTGATTTCCGCGCAGCCATTTTTGCCAAAAAGCGGGAGCGTCTCGCTGAGCAACTGGTCGGAGGCCGGGGAGTCTTCGGCACAGGCGGGGTGGCCCAGTCCGAGCTGGATCGCAACGATGGCCAGCACGAGTGTCCGCATCCTAATCTCCGGTCAAAAAGCAAAAAACCGAAAGTAGTGATATCGGCCATGGTAACTTCTCAGACCCCGCGGCGAAAAGGGGATTATGGGGCGGTTTTCGGGTTTTCGGGGCTCATATTGGATGCCGGCCGGCGTTATGATATGATCACAATCGATATTGCGGATGTTGAACCTCGGTGGGCGA
>Ga0182030_10013870_pt1 | contig 15990 bp, 12 predicted proteins | sample 812S3MmetaG_FD_121299 | JGI IMG/M metagenome (GOLD analysis project Ga0182030, IMG submission 121299) | Permafrost microbial communities from Stordalen Mire, Sweden - 812S3M metaG (Illumina Assembly) | ecosystem: Environmental > Terrestrial > Soil > Wetlands > Permafrost | place: Sweden...
ATCGAAACGCCGCATCGCAACCTTCGTATCGATTCGCGGTCGCGGGTTTCGGTTTTCCGCCACGCGCCGGGACGCGGCGCGCAAAGTCCGGCCTGGGAGAGCATCCGCGAAGTGGCATTTGAGGCCACCAGTCTCGGTCCCTCGTCGCCGATCGGTTACGTCTTTGCGAGCCCGTTGGTGCCGATCCAGCAACCCGTCACCGAATATGCATCGGTAAGTTTTCCGCCGGCGAACGGAATCGTTGCCGGCGCGGTCGATTTGATGCACCGGATCCGCACCGAGTTCAAATACGACCCGAAAGCGACCGTCATCTCCACGCCGCTCAAGGAAGTGTTCGATAAGCGACGCGGGGTTTGCCAGGACTTCGCCCATGTGATGATCGCGGGCCTGCGCGGCCTCGGATTGCCGGCGGCCTATGTCAGCGGCTATCTGCGCACCATCCCGCCGCCGGGTAAACCGCGGCTGCAGGGCGCCGACGCGACCCACGCCTGGGTTTCGCTGTGGTGCGGCCCCGAAATCGGCTGGGTCGGCTTTGATCCGACCAATGACATCCTGGTCGAGAACGATCACATCGAACTCGCGGTGGGACGGGATTTTTCCGACGTCTCGCCGGTCGACGGCATCATCGTGGGATCGCGCAAGCAAAAGCTCGCGGTGGCGGTGGATGTGCTGCTGGTCGAATGACGCGAGCGTTTTCAAGCGAAGTCGAGACCGGTTCGCGTCCAGAAAACGTATCAAATCAGGACTCCAGGGATCGCAATCCGTCCCTGAACCGCCATGACGTCATTATACTCGGAGCGGGCGCTGCCGGCCTGATGTGCGCCGGTGTCGCCGGCCAGCGCGGGCGCTCGGTGCTGCTGCTTGAGCAGGCAAGACAGCCCGGCGAGAAGATCCGGATTTCCGGAGGCGGGCGCTGCAATTTCACCAACCTGCATACCAGCCCTGCGAATTTCCTGTCGGACAATCCGCGGTTCTGCCATTCCGCGCTGAGCGGCTACACCCAGCGCGATTTCATCGCGCTGGTCGAGGCATACGGCATTGCCTATCACGAGAAGACGCGCGGGCAGTTGTTCTGCGATGGCTCCTCGCGGCAGATCGTCGAGATGCTGCTGGCGGAATGCCGCAAGGCGAGCGCGGAACTGCGTTTGGGGACGCGGATCTCCGCGGTCTCGAGCGGCGAAAACGGCTTTGTCGTTGTCACCGATCAGGGTGCGTTTCGCGGCCGGTCCCTGGTGGTCGCCACCGGCGGCCCGTCAATTCCCAAAATGGGATCGAGTGGATTCGGATACCGGATGGCGGAGCAATTCGGCCTGAAGATCGTGCCGCCGCGGCCGGCGCTGGTACCCCTGACCTTCGACGCAGCCTTGCTGGCGCAATTTGCGGATCTGTCGGGTGTTTCGCTCGATGCGGTGGTGAGCTGCGGCAAGACACGCTTCGACGAGGCGTTGCTTTTCACCCATCGCGGGCTGAGCGGGCCGGCCATCCTGCAGATTTCTTCCTATTGGCGCGAGGGCCACGACATCGTCATCGATATGGCGCCGCAGGTCGATGTCTTGGCTGTACTCAAGCAATCCCGCCGTGATCATCCACGGCAGGAACTGGCCACGGCGCTGGGCTTTCTTCCCAAAAGGCTGGCGCTGAAGGTGGCTGAACGGATTGCGGGTCCCTCGCGTCTGGCCGACTTTTCCGACAAGCTGCTGATCGACGTCGCCGCCGCGGTGAAGCAATGGCGCGTGCGGCCTAATGGAACCGAGGGTTATCGTACCGCGGAGGTGACGCTCGGCGGCGTCGATACGTCAGGGCTTTCCTCGAAAACATTCGAATCCAGATCGGTCCCGGGGCTTTATTTCATCGGCGAGGTCGTCGATGTCACCGGCCAGCTCGGCGGTTTCAACTTTCAATGGGCCTGGTCATCGGGTTACGCCGCCGGCCGATACCTTTAGGAACGGCAATGCGACACCGCCGTGGCGGCCAGGTGACGGATCGGCCCGCAGACACCCGGGATGAGGCATGCTGACGCAACCATTCGGCGCGCCACAGATAAGCATGGTTGCCACTTGGCACGGCTGCCACAATGTTGAAGAATTTATGGCCCACCTTCGGCGGGCGTGTTTAACTTGGGTTTACCGGACGCCGCAGAGGAAACTCGATGAGAGCTGAGGGCATAGAGACGGTGCGGCGCATCTTGTGCGTGTTTCCGCGCTATACGTCTTCTTTCGGTACATTCGAATATGCGTATCCGCTGACCGACGGCGTCCAGGCCTTCATGCCACCGCAGGGACTGCTGCTGATCGCGGCTTATTTGCCGGAGAACTGGCCGGTCCGCTTCATCGACGAAAATATCCGCGCCGCCACGGCGGAAGATTTTGAATGGGCGGAAGCGGTGTTCGTCAGCGGCATGCATATCCAGCGTCAGCAGATGAACGATATCTGCCGCCGCGCCCATGCGTTCGATCTGGCCGTGGCGATCGGCGGACCTTCGGTCAGCGCCTGCCCGGATTACTATCCTTCGTTTGACTATCTTCACGTCGGCGAAATGGGCGATGCGACCAATGAGCTGATCGCGCGGATTGCCCGCGATCCGTCCCGGCCCGAGCAGCAGGTGGTGCTGAAGACCGCCGACCGTCTCGACATGACCGAATTTCCGATTCCGGCGTATGAACTCGCCGAAATCAAACGGTATTTTCTCGGCAGTATCCAGTATTCCAGCGGGTGCCCCTATCAGTGCGAATTTTGCGATATTCCCGGACTTTACGGCCGCAATCCGCGCCTCAAGACGCCGCAGCAGATTACCGCCGAACTCGACCGGTTGCTGGAATGCGGCATCACCGGCTCGGTCTATTTCGTCGATGACAATTTCATCGGCAATCGAAAGGCCGCGCTCGACCTGCTGCCGCATCTGATCGAGTGGCAAAAGAAGACCGGCTATGTCCTGCGCTTTTCATGCGAGGCGACCTTGAATATCGCCAAGCGGCCGGAAATCCTGTCGGGCATGCGCGAGGCGTTCTTCGGGACGATTTTCTGCGGTATCGAGACGCCGGATCCGGTGGCGCTGAAGGCGATGCGCAAGGATCACAACATGATGGTTCCCATCATGGAGGCGATCAAGACGCTCAACAGTTTCGGCATGGAGGTGGTCTCCGGCATCATCCTCGGCCTCGATACCGACAAGCCCGAAACCGGGCAGCATTTGCTCGAATTCATCGACGCATCGCAGATACCGCTGCTGACCATCAATCTGCTCCAGGCGTTGCCGCAAACGCCGCTATGGGACCGGCTGAAACGCGAAAACCGGCTGATCGAGGATGAAGGCCGCGATTCCAACGTCGATTTCCGGCTGCCATACGAGGACGTCGTGACGACCTGGCGCGCCTGCATGGCCAGTGCCTATCAACCCGCCAAGCTGCTGCAGCGCTATGAATATCAGATCCGCGAAACCTATCCGCACCGCGTTCCCCTGCCGGCTTCGCCGCAGCGGGCGTCATGGCGAAACATCAAGCTTGGCCTGACGATGCTTCGCAACATTTTCTGGAAGGTCGGGGTGCTCGGGAGCTACAAGCTTGAATTCTGGAAGTTCGCGTTCAGGCGTCTTGCCCGCGGCGAGATCGAATATCTGATCAGTTCGATTCTGGTTGCCCACCATCTGATCCTGTTCGCGCGTGACGCTTCGGTCGGTCAGCAGAACGCGTCGAACTACTCGATGCGGCTGCGCGAGGCAGCGGTCCCGGCCGAGTAACCATTCATGAAGGCGCCGGCGCGGTCGGTCCGCTGACTGAGCGGTCTGGGGATGACCCTTGCCGCGGGGGGCAAACCGACATGACAAAGCTGAGACTTGAGGCCCATGATCGTCGCCGGCGCGGCGATTTCGCATGACCTGCCGCGCTTGCGAGACGCGGTGCAGACCTGCTACACCTGTGCAGCTAATTCTCCGCATGTTTTCAACGACTAGCACCGATCAGGCGTGGCCAGTTCGGCCTCATTCGCGCCCGGGAATTTGAGCTAAACAAATTGAGCCGATGTGAGGATTGGAGAGGGTATGCTTGAAAAGAATCGCGACAGCGAAGTCCATGTCGAGAAGGTCGAGTCGCGGGCAACCGCCAGCATTGCCTTCGGGCTGGAGCGAATCGGGCTGATTGCGGTTCAGGCGCCGATCCTGTCCTGCATCGTTCTGGTCGGGCTCATTATTGGCGCGGTGTTCGGTATCGAGCGCATCAAGATCGACGATTCCCTCAGCCAGCTGTTCCGCTCCAATTCCAGGGAATACCGGCAATACGAAGCGGAGACCAAGCGCTTCCCGGCGACGGAGTTCGACGTGCTGGTGGTGGTCGAAGGCAAGACGCTGCTGGCACGCGACAATCTGGAGAAACTGCGCGATCTCGTCACCGATCTGCAACTCGTCGACGGCACGCGCGGGCTGATTTCGCTGTTCTCGGCGCGCCAGGCGCCGGCGCCCGGCAAGTTGCCGGCGGCCCTGTTCCCCTCGGAACTGCCGCAAGGCGCCGACTACGACAAGTTCATCGGGACCGTCAAAGCCAACGAAATCATCCGCGGCAAGCTGTTGTCGGAAGACGGCACCCTGGCCCTGATCGTGCTGTCGCTCGAACCCGACATTGTCGGCAGCAACAAGCTCGGCCAGACGGTCGGCGAGATTCGCAAGCTGATGGCCGATGATCTTGCAGACAGCGGCCTCAACGCCGAGCTATCGGGCGTTCCGGTGATGCAACTCGAAATCCGCAACGCGGTCGAGCGCGACGGGCTGACCTACAACATTCTCGGTATTCTGGCCGGCTGCATCATCGCGATCATCTTTTTCCGCAAGATATCGTTCATGGTCGTCGCCGCCTTCCCGCCGATGATCGCGATTTTGCTGGCACTCGGCGCGCTCGGATGGGCCAATTTCAGCCTCAACATGTTTTTGAACGTGATGACGCCGCTGATCATGGTGATCAGCTTCTCGGACTCGATGCAGCTGACCTTTGCGGCGCGCGACCGTCTGATCGCGGGTCAGGACAAATACACCGCGTTCAGGAACGCCGTGATGGTGGTCGGGCCGGCCTGCGTCCTCACCCATGGCACCGCCGGCATATCGTTTATCGCCCTGCAATTTTCGGATTCCGACCTGATCCGCAAATTCGGCGAGGCGGGACTTGCCGCCACCATCATCGCGCTGGTCGCGGTGCTCTCGCTGGTGCCGGTGTTCGGGGTGCTGCTGGTACGCAACGAAAAGGTTTTCGCGGTCAAGTTCCAAAGCGCCGACGCCGGCGTTCAGGCGCTGCGCAATTTCTGTTACTGGATCGCGGTACGCATGGTCAGCCGCCCCGGCCTGTTCAGCCTGATCGCGGTGATTCTCGTCGGCGGCCTGGCCGTGGTTTATTCCAATCTCGAGCCGCGTTACCGGCTCGCCGATCAGGTTCCGGACAAGCAGCAGGCGGTGGCGGCGAGCGGGCGCCTCGATGCCAAGCTGACCGGTGCCAATCCGATCGACGTTCTGATCGAATTCCCCAAGGGCGCGTCGCTATATGCGCCGGAAACGCTGCAGACGATCGCGGACGTTCACGCGATGGTCGAGACCCAGGCGGGCGTAGGCAATGTCTGGTCGCTCGAGACGCTGCGCCGCTGGCTCGCCGAAAAAGCTGGCAGCAAGGACGTCGCCACGCTGCAGGAATATGTCAACCTGATTCCGGAGCATCTGGTCCGGCGTTTCATCTCGGCCGATCAGAATGCGGTGGTGGTTTCAGGCAGGGTGCCGGATCTCGATTCCAGTCAGATTTTGCCGGTGGTCGAAAAACTCGATACATCCCTGAACGCCGTCCGCGAGAAGCATCCGGGTTACGAGATTGCCGTCACCGGTCTTTCGGCGATCGCCGCGCGCAACAGCGCCAACATGATCGAAAAGCTCAATCGTGGGTTGACGATCGAGTTCGCGCTGGTCGCGATCTTCATCGGGCTGGCGTTCCGCTCGGTGGTCGTGATGCTCTCGTGCATCCTGCCGGGGATTTTCCCGGTGGTATTGTCGGGCACGGTTTTGTGGTTGCTCGGGGAGGGACTGCAGTTCGCAAGCGTCGTTGCGCTCACCGTGTCGTTCGGATTGGGATTGAGTGCGACGATTCACTTCCTCAATCGGCTGAGGCTCGAGACCACGCCCGGCGTCAGTCCGGAACTGGCGGTCGAGCGCGCCACCGTACTGGTCGGCCCCGCGCTGATCCTGACCACGGTGGTGCTGGCCTGCGGCCTGGTCGTAACGGTGTTCTCCGACCTGCCGTCGCTGCGGCTGTTCGGCTGGCTTAGCGCTTTCGCGATGATCGCGGCGCTGGTCGCGGATCTGTTTATCCTGCGGCCGACGTCGATGTTCCTGATCAACCTCTCGCAGCGGCTTCGCGGGACGGCAGGTCACGCAAAGCCTGTGGAGTGAGCCGAAGCAAGCCGGCAGGGGTGCGGCGTTTAGATTTTCGCCATCGTGATCGATACACCCTTGATATCGCCATTGGAGCTGATCTGCACGGTCTGCTTGCTACCATTGGTCCGCAACGTCAGGTTGGCGGAAAATCCCACGGTCTCGACCGCCACGTGGATCTGGCCTCCGCCGGCGGTGCCCTGTAGGCTGCCGACGACATTCCGGCTCGCTTCGCTCCAGCTGCCGGAAACGCGGTTACCCTGGCTCTGAACGTTGCTGCTCAGATCGAATTTGTAGCTGTCGCTGGCGCAGCGCAGGGTCTGCTGCAAAGCTCTGCCGCTACCATCGACGGCATAGGTGGCGCGGCACCGGATACGCTCGGTCGATCCGTCCGACAGCGCAACGGTTCCGTTGCCAGACCATACTCCGCTAAAACCGACAAACGGGCCGGACTGGGCGTGGCCCGCCGATACCGACAACAACAGCGCGGCGCCGACACCGGCAGCCCTGATGGCGTGTCCAAACAAGCTGGAATCAAACGGTTTCATGTGGAGTTTCCCGATTCAAAATTGAGGTTTTTGCAAAGATGGTGTTTCGCCGCATCGAGAGTTTAGTGTCGCCGCGGTATGTTAGGTTCAAATGACAACTCGACCGCGGCTCGGCAATTTCGCAACCGGCGTCGCTGTCGGGTCGCGCTGCGACACATCGGTGAAGGCATCTTGGTTCGGGTGAAGTCAAAAAAGCTGCAGATATCGCCGGGTTTCGTCCCCTGCAGATGTCGCCCAGCTTCGCCTGCAACAGATATTGCAAAAAGGACCGAGAAATAGCGATTGAATATCAAATGGTTATAGTTGCGGTTGAGTCGTCCCGTCGGACCCGGTATTCGAGACGCGGCCGACGCAAATTTGGCCGCATTTGCCAGCGCTCTTGGCTTCACTCGTTGCTGCGATTGGTGGCGCGTGCAATCTGATGATCTGTCCCGTTCGTGCTATGGGCTATCCGCGATCGGGCCTCTCCATGATTAGAATGAAGGAACACGATGCATAAGTTTTTTCTGGCAATCTTGCTGTTGTCGATATCTGTTTCCACCGGTGCCATCGCCCAGCAGCAACGCAGCGGTACGCCGGACGAGCAAAAGGCTTGCAACCGCGATGTTCAGCGCCACTGCCGCCACTTGATCGATCAGGGCGATTTCACCATTCTGGCCTGCCTGCAGCAAAATCGTCCCAAATTGAGCGCAGCATGCGAACAGGTGCTGAGAAACCACGGGCAATAGAACCGCGCCCGCAGCCGATAACGGCCGCTGCGGGCCCGTTATCGGCTTAGTTCGGACGCGGTCGCAATTTGCGAGCAATCGCAGATAGCATTGGTTTTGACAACGTATTCCCCTATATGGGGTTCGCGATCCATCCGCATGCGCGGGATTACCCGGGCATGCGAAGTCACCGTGCCCAGACCAATGTAGCCAGTTCTTGATGACCACTGCGAGCGAACTGCGATCCGGCAAGACTCATCGCGACGAGAACTTTCCGGTCGCGTCGTGGATCATTCATCCGCGTCACCGGGCGCTGATCCTCGCCTTCTACAATTTTGTCAGAACCGCCGACGACATCGCCGATCATGCCTCGCTCGGCGAGCGCGACAAGCTGGCCTATCTCGATCTGCTCGAAGCCGAACTGCTGGGCCGGGGCGACAGCCAGCCGGAGGCCGTCAATCTGCGGCTGGCGCTGGCGCAGCGTTCGATGCCGCCGCGCCACGCTCTCGATGTGCTGACTGCCTTCCGGATGGATGTGACCAAGCTTCGTTATGAGAACTGGGACGAAGTGATCCACTATTGCCGGTATTCGGCCATGCCGGTCGGACGGTTCATGCTCGACGTCCACGGCGAGAGCACGTCGACCTGGGCGGCCTCGGACGCGCTCTGCGCGGGGCTGCAAATCAACAATCATCTTCAGGACTGCGGCAAGGACTACCGGGAGCTTAACCGCGTCTATCTTCCGCGCGATGCGCTGGCGGCGGCGGGGGCTTCGGTCGAGGCGCTCGGACAGGGGCGGGCGTCGGCGCCGCTGCTGCAATGTCTGCATTCGCTCGCCGCGCGAACCGAAGTCCTGCTCAATGAGAGCAAGTCACTCAGTGCCGAAGTAAGGGATTTCCGGCTCGGGCTTGAGATCTCCGTGATCCAGCGCTTCGCCGACAAGATCGTGCATCTGCTGAAAGTGCGCGATCCCTTGAGCGAGACCGTGCACCTCGGCCCGGCTGAACTGCTCGCCCATAGCCTCGGCGGGGTAGCCGGCGAGATGGCCCGCCGGGCGGTGCGACGGCGGCCCGTGTCCAAACCGGCGGCCGGCGCATGACGATTGAAACGGCGCTAGCCAATGCCAGTGACGGGACCGCCGCGTCCGGCAGTTCGTTCTACGCGGCCATGCGCATTTTGCCCCGCGAGCAGCGCGAGGCGATGTTTCAGATCTACAGCTTTTGCCGGCAGGTCGACGATATCGCGGATTCCGATGGGCCGCGGCCGGAACGGCTGGCCGCGCTTCAACAATGGCGCGACGATATCGATGCGCTCTATCAGGGCCATCCGCCGGCGCGACTGCGGGACTATGTCGCGTCGGTTCGAAGATTTGATCTCAAGCGCGAGGATTTCCTGGCCATCGTCGATGGCATGGAGATGGACGTGCCGCAGGAAATCCGGGCGCCGGATCTGGCAATGCTGGATTTGTATTGCGACCGCGTCGCCAGCGCGGTCGGACGCCTGTCGGTGCGGGTGTTCGGCCTGGCGCGGGACGACGGCATCCTGCTCGCCCATCATCTGGGACGCGCGCTGCAATTGACCAATATCCTGCGCGATATCGATGAAGATGCCGGCATCGGCCGCTTGTACCTGCCGCGCGAATTTCTGCTGCACGCCGGCATCACCTCTGCCGATCCGTCCAGGGTCATCCTTGATCCGGCGCTGCCGAAAGTCTGCGCGCCGATGGTCGAGCGGGCGCGGACCCATTTCGAGAAGGCCGATGAAATCATGGACCGCAATCCGCGCCGCGTGGTGCGCGCGCCGAGGATCATGTCGAAATATTATCGGGCGATTCTGGAGCTTTTGGTCGCAAGAGGATTCGCAGCGCCGCGCAGGCCCGTCCGCGTCAACAAACTGGCCCGCATCGCCATTGTTGTTCGCTACGCATTGATCTGATGCCAAAGACCGTCCACATCGTCGGCGCTGGAATTTCGGGCCTTGCGGCCGCCGTTCGGCTGGCCAATGCGAATTTCCAGGTTCATGTCCACGAGGCCACGCAGCAGGCCGGCGGCCGTTGCCGCTCCTATTTCGATGCGGCGACCAACCTGACCATCGACAACGGCAATCACCTGCTGCTCTCGGGCAACCATCACGCGGTGGCTTATGCAAGATCGATCGGCACCGAGGCCGGACTGGTCGGGCCGAAGCGGGCGCAATTTCCATTCGTCGATCTGACGACAGGCCAGCGTTGGCAAATCGACCTCGGAGACGGCCGGCTGCCGCTGTGGGTGTTCGACGAGGCCCGCCGCGTGCCCGATACCAACCTGCTCGATTATTTCGCACTGATGCCTCTGGTCTGGGCAGCGCGAGGCAAACGGGTCGGCGATACCATCCCGTGCCAAGGGACACTTTACCAGCGGCTGGTGCAGCCGCTGCTGCTGGCGGCGCTCAACGTCGATCCTCCCGAGGGGTCGGCAGGCCTCGCCGGCGCCGTGGTGCGGGAAACGCTGCTGGCGGGAGGAAAGGCCTGTCGCCCGCTGATCGCGCGCGACGGCCTGAGCGCGGTTCTCGTCGAACCCGCCATCCAGTTGCTTCGCGCCAAGGGCGCCAGCATCAAGTTCGGACATGAATTGCGCGAGTTCGGCATCGCGGCGGCCAATGTAAGCGAACTGAGGTTTGGCGACGACATCGTCGCGGTCGGGCCTGATGATGCCGTGGTGATGGCGGTTCCACCGCGCCCCGCGGCGTCGTTGCTTCCCGGCCTGAACACGCCGTCCAAATTCCGCGCCATCGTGAACGCGCATTTCCGCTTCGATCCACCCGCCGGCATGCCTTCGATTCTAGGGGTCGTCGGGGGATTGGTGGAATGGCTGTTTGCGTTCCCGCAACGCCTGTCGGTCACTATCAGCAGTGCCGACCGGCTGGTGGAGATGCCGCGAGAGGAACTCGCGCAGGCGATCTGGCGGGATATCTGCCGCGCCGCGGGGGTGCAGGGTGAACTGCCGCCCTGGCAGATCGTGCGCGAGCGCCGCGCGACATTTGAGGCCACGCCGGAGCAAGACGCCCTGCGGCCGGGCGCGCTGACGCGCTGGAAAAATCTGTTTCTTGCGGGCGACTGGACTGATACGGGGTTGCCGGCGACTATCGAGGGATCGGTGCGGTCGGGAAATCGCGCCGCCGACCTGGTGCTCGCGATGCGGCGGGCCTGATCGGGACGTGGCACGCGGTTCCCGGTGAAACCGGACCCGCGGCAAATACAGGGATCGCGAGATGCATTCCGGCAATAGAACCGTTGGCGTTGAAACCGGAGCCGCTCTGGAGGCGAGCATCGCGTCGGCGACGCGTGCCTTGCTTGGCTACCGGCAGCCGGACGGACACTGGGTGTTCGAGCTGGAAGCCGATTGCACCATCCCGGCGGAATACGTGCTGCTTCGCCACTATCTGGGTGAACCGGTCGACGCCGTGCTTGAAGGCAAGATCGCAAATTACCTGCGCCGGGTTCAGGGCACCCACGGCGGCTGGGCACTGGTGCACGCCGGCGAGTTCGACATGAGCGCCAGCGTGAAGGCCTATTTCGCGCTGAAGATGATCGGCGATGCCCCGGATGCGCCGCACATGGCGCGAGCGCGTGCAGCGATCCGCTCACGCGGCGGCGCCGTCCACAGCAATGTTTTCACCCGTTTCACGCTGGCGATGTTCGGGGTGCTGACATGGCGGAGCGTGCCGGTGCTGCCGGTCGAGATCATGTTGCTGCCAATGTGGTCGCCTTTTCATCTCAACAAGATTTCGTACTGGGCGCGGACCACGATCGTGCCGCTGATGGTTTTGGCGGCGCTGAAACCGCGCGCGAAAAATGCCAGTGGCGTCGGCATCGATGAACTGTTCCTGCAGCCTCCGCATTCGATCGGAATGACGGCCAAGGCCCCGCACCAGAGCTGGGGCTGGTTTATTTTGTTCCGCGCGCTGGACAGCGTGTTGCGGGTGATCGAGCCTGTGTTTCCGAAGAAGTTGCGCGCCCGCGCCATCGACAGCGCTGTCGCCTTCATCGAGGAACGGCTGAACGGCGAAGATGGATTGGGCGCGATCTATCCGCCAATGGCCAACGCCGTGATGATGTACGAGGTGCTGGGCAAACCGGCGGATTATCCGCCGCGTGCCGTCACGCGAAGGGGCCTCGACCGGCTGCTGGTGATCGGCGAGCACGAGGCCTATTGCCAGCCCTGCGTCTCGCCGGTGTGGGATACCTCGCTGACCGCTCATGCCCTTCTTGAGGCGGGCAGCGAGGAATCCGTGCCTGCCGTCGGGCAAGCCCTCGACTGGCTGCTGCCGAAGCAGGTGCTGGATATCAAGGGCGACTGGGCGGTGAAGCGGCCGGACGTTCGTCCCGGCGGCTGGGCGTTCCAATACAACAATGCCTATTATCCGGATCTCGACGATACCGCGGTGGTGGTAATGGCGATGGATCGCGCGCAGCGCGCCAGCCAAAGCCATCAATATGACGACGCGATCGCCCGCGGCCGCGAGTGGATCGAGGGCATGCAAAGCCGCGATGGCGGGTGGGCCGCCTTCGACGTCAACAACCTCGAATATTATCTCAACAACATTCCGTTCTCCGATCACGGCGCGCTGCTGGATCCGCCGACCGAGGACGTCACCGCCCGCTGCGTCTCGATGCTGGCCCAGCTCGGCGAGACCGCTCAAAGCTGCAAGGTACTCGCCGACGGGGTGGCTTATCTGCGCCGGACCCAGCTTGCCGAGGGATCGTGGTACGGCCGCTGGGGGCTGAACTATATTTACGGCACCTGGTCGGTGCTGTGCGCGCTCAACGCTGCCGGGGTGGACCATCGCGACCCCGCGATGCGCAAGGCGGTGGACTGGCTGGTGTCGATCCAGAACGAGGACGGCGGCTGGGGCGAGGATGCCACCAGTTATCGGCTCGACTATAACGGATTTACGGGTGCTCCCACCACCGCCTCGCAAACGGCATGGGCCTTGCTTGGGCTGATGGCAGCGGGCGAGGTTGGGCACCCGGCGGTCGCGCGCGGCGTGGAGTACCTAAAAAGCACACAGACCGAAAAAGGCTTGTGGGATGAGCTGCATTATACAGCAACGGGCTTTCCGCGGGTGTTTTATCTACGTTATCATGGCTACTCCAAGTTCTTTCCGCTCTGGGCGTTGGCGCGGTATCGGAACCTGAGAAGCACCAACAGCAGGGTGGTAGGGGTCGGAATGTGAATTTGGGGGCCGAGCAAGACGGGTCCGCGGGCAATTTGATTGACTCGCGTCCGGTGCTGATTGTGACCGGTCTCGTGCAGGAGGCCCGCATCGCGGCGGGGCCCGGCATGACCGTCATCTGCAGCAGTAGCGATCCGAAGCAGCTGCGGGCGCTTCTCACCGTTTTTGATCCATCGACGATCAGGGGTGTCATCAGCTTCGGGGTCGCGGGTGGATTGGACCCTACCTTGAAGTCCGGCGACGTCGTGGTGGCGACCGAAGTCATGGCGGGTGACGCCCGCTGGCTGGCCGGCCTCGTCCTCAATGAAGACCTGATCGCCAGCGTCGCGATGGGACGCCGACGCGTCGTCAGAGGCGGTCTGGCGGGCGTCGAACAGGTGATCGCCGCCCGCGCCGGAAAGGCGGCGCTGCGCTCGGAGACCGGGGCGGCGGCGGTCGACATGGAGAGCCATATCGCGGCGGATTACGCGGCCAGGGCCGGGCTTCCCTTCGCGGCCTTGCGCGTCATCAGCGACCCCGCCACCCGGGCTTTGCCGGCGCTGGCGATGAATGCGCTCAAGCCGAATGGCGATATCGATCTGCGCAAGGTGATGCGCAGCGTGGCGCGCAATCCCCGTTCGCTGCGCGCGCTGGTCTACACCGGGATCGATTTCAATCGCGCGCTGCGCAGCCTACGCGGCTGTCGAAGCTTTCTGCTGGGCGGCGAGGGCTTCGTCGCGGCGGATATCTGACAACCGCTTCTGCACTTCCGCCGAGAAGATGTACTGCGCCGGACGCTGATGATCGAGACTGATCTCCGGCGCCATTGGGCCCGTTGTCCGCACGCCGCGCAGCGCCACCCACATCGCCTTCAGCGGGTTGACCAGGGCCGCATTGGCCGCGGTCGGCTCGTAGCCGCAATGCGCCATGCAGTCGGCGCACTTCTCATACTTGCCGGTGCCGTAGGTTTCCCAATCCGTGGTCTCCATCAACTCCTTGAAGGTCTTGGTATAGCCTTCGCCGAGCAGGTAGCAGGGCTTTTGCCAGCCGAAAATGTTGCGGGCCGGCATGCCCCAGGGGGTGCATTCGTAGTTCTGATTGCCGGCAAGGAAATCCAGGAACAGGCCGGAATGCATGAAGTTCCACTTCTTGCCCTTGCCGAGCGCGAACACGTCGCGGAACAGCTTCTTGGTCTTGGTGCGGTTGAGGAAATGTTCCTGGTCCGGCGCGCGCTCATAGGCGTAGCCCGGCGACATGGAAACGCCGACACCGAGCTCGGTCGTGAAGTCGAGGAACTTGGCGATGTCCTCCGCCGCATGCCCGTCGAAAATCGTGGCGTTGACGTTGACGGTGAAGCCCTTTGCCTTGGCGGCCTTGATCGCCGACACCGCGCGGTCGAACACGCCTTTCTGCGAGACCGCCTTGTCGTGATGCTCCTTCAAACCGTCGAGATGCACCGAGAAAAACAGGTAGGGCGATGGCTCGAACAGGTCGAGCTTCTTTTCCAGCAGCAGCGCGTTGGTGCACAGGGATACGAATTTCTTGCGCGCCACCAGACCGCGCACGATCTCGCCGATTTCCTTGTGGATCAAAGGCTCGCCGCCCGGAATCGCCACCATCGGCGCGCCGCATTCGTCGGCGGCATCCCAGCATTCCTGCGCCGACATGCGGCGATTGAGGATGGCGTCGGGATAGTCGATCTTGCCGCAGCCGACGCAGGCGAGGTTGCAGCGAAACAGCGGCTCGAGCATCAACACCAGCGGATAGCGCTTTCGGCCCAGCAATTTCTGCTTGACCAGATAGCCTCCGATACGCATTTCCTTGAAAAACGGTATTGCCATTACAGGTTTCTTTCTGGACTCAGTAGTTAGATGCGTCAACCCGCCGCTAGTTCGGCCGGAAGCCGGAATTCAATATTTTCTTCCCGACCGGGAAGCACCGAAACCGAAACCGGCCCGATCCGCCGCAGGGCCTCGATCACGTCATCGACCAGAACCTCGGGCGCCGAGGCGCCGGCCGTGATGCCGACCGCCTTGGCGTCCTTCAGCCAGTCCGGGTTCAGCTCGCTGCCATCGGCAATCAGATAGCTCGCAACGCCGACCTCGGTGCCGATTTCGCGAAGCCTGTTGGAGTTGGAACTGTTGGTGGCCCCCACCACGAGGATAACGTCGACGAGCTTGCTCAGATCCCTTACCGCAGATTGGCGGTTCTGTGTCGCATAGCAGATATCCCTGATGTCCGGGCCTTGAATGTCTGTAAAACGCTGCTGCAGGGCGGAAATAATATCCTTTGTGTCATCCACGCTCAGCGTGGTCTGGGTGATATAGGCGACCGGCGTGTCCGCCGGCATCGTCAGGGCCGCCACGTCATCGACGTCCTGCACCAGCAGCACCGGGCCCGGAACCTGGCCCATGGTTCCCTCGACCTCGGGGTGGCCGGCATGTCCGATCAGGATCAGCGCCCGGCCTTTCGACATATAGCGCTTGCCCTGATTGTGGACCTTGGTCACCAGCGGGCAGGTCGCGTTGAGCACCGGCAGGCCGCGCACCGCGGCTTCCTCCTCGACGCTCCTGGCCACCCCGTGGGCGCTGAATACGGTGACCGCATGGGGCGGCACTTCCGACAAATCCTCGACAAAGATGGCGCCTTTGTTCTTCAGGCTCTCGACCACGTATTTATTGTGGACGATCTCATGGCGCACATAGACCGGTGGGCCGTACTTCTCCAGCGCACGTTCGACGATCTCGATCGCGCGCACCACGCCTGCGCAAAATCCACGGGGCTGCGCCAGAAACACTTCCATGGGACTTCCGTTATGCAAGTTGCACCCAACTCATTCTATATCGCCCTCTATGTCGCCCTATATCGCCGGGCGGCCTGGATATCCGCAATATCTGAACCCGATCCGTAGCCCGCATCTGACCCCGCCCAGCCCCATCCTCTCTAAGCACATGGAGGCATGGGCTTTGTGTCAAAAAACCATCGGCTAGAAAAGCTGGATCGCAAAAACGACCCGCTATAGCTCGCTGGAACGGTAATATAGTACAGAATGCCCCCCAAACTGTGGCAGATGAAGCCCCAGACCCTTACCAGTTCGTCACTTTACCCCGGGCCAATCCCGGCTATATCAGCCCTCAGCGCAGCTTCG
>Ga0182030_10013872_pt1 | contig 15989 bp, 15 predicted proteins | sample 812S3MmetaG_FD_121299 | JGI IMG/M metagenome (GOLD analysis project Ga0182030, IMG submission 121299) | Permafrost microbial communities from Stordalen Mire, Sweden - 812S3M metaG (Illumina Assembly) | ecosystem: Environmental > Terrestrial > Soil > Wetlands > Permafrost | place: Sweden...
CCAGCAACAGTCCGGCCGCGATCGCGTTGAGCAGCAAATCCCAGGAAATATCCATGCCCTCTCGGCCGGCGCTTTCATTCAACCACTGGCGGCGCATGCGCTGCGCGTGTCAAACTTGCCGGCTTTATTCCCCCCGTTTAAACCAGTTTCTTATTCGCCCGCTATTGCCGCGGGACATTGCGCGGCAGTTTGCAGGAAGGCCGACGGCTTGGCTAGTCTGTTGATCGCTCAGACAAAATGAAACGCCCGCCGTCGGGCAAGAATACCAGAGGCGGGCGGCTTCGCGATCGATCGTTCAGGCTGCGGCTTGCGGCCGCACGCCGACGGGAAGTTGCATCGGCTTATTGGCACTGTCTTTGAACTCGACGGTCATGAACACCATTTCCTTGTCGCCGAGATTTTCCAGATCGTGCACCTTGAATTCATTGAGACCGTAAGTCTCGTGCCGCGTCTCGCCGGGCTGGTAGGTATATTCGACGGTGGTGCCGTCATGCACGTGCTGGCGGCCGCGCCCGCCCGAGACCGAGGTCCAGAAATAATCCAGCACATGGCGGTGGAACCCGATGCGCTCGCCGGGCGCCAGGCGAATGATCCACACCCGTGTGCGCTCAGTTTCCGACAGCAGCGTCGAGCCCACGCAAGGGTTCGGATTTTTGGCCTCGCGCGCGAATTCAGCGGCGATGTCGGCGGCCCACGCCGACTTGTCCTTCTTCTCGGCGGCTTTATCGAGCATGCTTAGAGCCATGGGGATTCCTCCGGTGCTATTTGCCGTCATATATAGCATATTTGCGTAAACGGGAAGATTGAGGAAACGCGATTGGCCGGGGTCCGGGCGGGAACTGCAATTGTCATTGGCGGCTCGATGAGCGGCCTGCTCAGCGGTCTTTTGCTGCGCCGGGCCGGTTGGGCCGTCGATATCTATGAACGGGCGGAAAGCGAGCTTTCGGGGCGCGGCGCCGGCATCGTTGCCCAACAGGAACTGATCGGGCGCTTGCGTGGGCTTGGGCTCGACACCTCCGCGCTCGGCGTCCAGATCACCACCCGCAAGATCCTCGACGCGCAGGGGCGCCTGACCGAGGAATATCGCTGCCCGCAGGTGCTCACGGCGTGGGAGCGCGTGTACCGGTTGCTGCGCGACGCGTTCCCGCCCGAGCATTATCACCGCGGCCGCGGCTTTGCGGGTTTCGAGGCTGGCGCCAATTCGGTGCTGGCGCGGTTTTCCGATGGCGAAACGGTCGAGGCCGATCTTTTGGTCGGCGCCGACGGCACGCGATCCACAGTGCGTCATCAGGCGCTGCCCAAGGCGGTTCCGCTCTATGCCGGCTATTGCGCCTGGCGCGCGCTGATCGCGGAAAGTGCGTTGCCGCCGGACGTGCACCGCGAGCTGTTTGATTTCATGTCGTTCACTTTGCCGCCAGGCGAGCAGCTGCTCGGCTATCCGGTAGCCGGGCCCGATAACGATCTGCGGCCCGGCCACCGCCGCTACAACGTGATTTGGTACCGGCCGGCGGACGAGACGACGAAACTGCCATGGCTGCTGACCGATGAAGCCGGCACCACGCATGCGCTCTCCATTCCGCCGCCGCTGATTCGGCGCGAGGCCATCGCCGAAATGCGCGCGGCGGCCGAGCGGCTGGCCGGGCCGCAGTTCCGGCAAATCGTGCGATTGATGGACGAGCCGATTTTGCAGCCGATTTACGATCTGGAATCGCCGCGCATGGCCTTTGGCCGCGTTGCGATCCTCGGCGACGCGGCTTTCGTGGCGCGCCCGCATGTGGCGGCAGGCGTCTCGAAGGCGGCTGACGACGCCGCGGCGCTCGCCACCGCGTTGCAAGCGGAGGGCGACGTCGAGCGCGCCCTGAAGCGTTTTGAGGCGGCGCGGCTGCCGGAGAATTACCGCATCATCGAGCGCGCGCGCCATCTCGGCGCCTATTTGCAGGCCACGCAAACCCAGGAGGAAAAAACCCGCGCCGGCAAGCACAGCACCGACGGCGCCGTGCTCGCGGAAACCGCGACGCTGGAGTTTCTGCATACTTAATCCGTCCCCCGAAGGGGGAGAGATAAGAGATCACATCCCCAGCATCTTCTTGGCATTGCCGCCGGCGAGCGCGGCGCGCGCACTGTCGTCGAAACCCGCCACCGAATTGATGTGGCCGATCGGATCGTATTCCAGCATGTCAAAGGGATAGTCCGTGCCCATGATGATGTGGTCGAGGCCATAGGTTTTCACCAGCATTTCAAGCTGCAGCGGCGTGAATACCACGGTGTCGAAATAAACCTGTTTGAGATAATCGGTCGGCGGTTTCGGCAGGCCGGCGTGGCAATCCGAGCGCGCGCCCCAGGCGTGATCGATACGGCCGGAATAGGCGCCGAGATAACCGCCGCCATGCATGGCGAAGATTTTCAGCTTCGGATGGCGCTCCAACACGCCATCGAAGATCAGGTAATGCAGCGCGAGCGTGGTTTCGAATGGATTGCCGATAATGTTGTTGAAATAAAACCGCGACAGCCGCTGCCCTTCGGTAAAGCCGTTGGGGTGGATGATCACCAGCGCGCCCAGCTCCTCGGCCTTTTTCCAGAACGGCGCAAATGCCGGGTCGGACAATTCACGGCCGGCGACATTGGTGAGAATTTCGACGCCCTTGAACTTGAGCGTTTTCATAACGTATTCGAGTTCCTTGGCGGCCTCGTTGCCGTCCTGCATCGGCACCGTGCCGGCCGGAATGAAGCGGTCGGGATGTTTCGAGACGAATTCGGCGACCCCATCATTGATCATGCGCGCGGCCGGTACGGCATATTCGAGCGCGACCGTGTGATAGAGCTGCGGCGGCGGCGGCATCACCAATTGCTGGTCGACGCCCATGCGGTCCATGGTGGCGAAGCGCTCGTCATAGCCGATCATGCAGCCGCGGATGTCGCCTTCCTGCTTGGCGTTGATTTCCTTGGTCTCGGCGGATGAAAAATGCCCGAGTGGAATGGTCGAGAGGTCGAGATGCGGCTTGATGAATTGGCCGGCGGCGGGCACGGCAATGTGGCTGTGGGCGTCGATGGTTGTCGATTTCGGCCGCGCCTCGCGCCCCGGTCTGCCGTGTTTGCGCGCCGCGGTATTGGCATATTTATTCCAGATCGCCATTTTCAGACCTTCCTAGAGGAGTTTAAAAAACGCCGAGATGCTGCCTTAGATCGACGCCGTCCTTGTTCAATTCCGCCGGCGTGGAAACAACCGCCACGCGGCCGGTGTTGAGAATGACAATATCGTCGGCCACGTCGAATACCAGTTTTGGATTCTGTTCGACCAGCACGATCGACAGCCCGCTTTCCTTCAGCTTGCGGATGGTGGTCATGACCTCGGCGACGATCTGCGGCGCCAGGCCTTCGGAGGGCTCATCCATCAGCAGCACGCGCGGATTGCCCATGAGCGCCCGGCCGATCGCCAGCATCTGCTGCTCGCCGCCCGACAAATGCGCCGCGATCTGGCTGTGGCGCTCACGCAAACGCGGGAACATCGCGAATATCGTTTCGATTGTCCAAGGCGCATGTTTGCCATTGTCCGGCTTGCGCGCGGCCACCACCAGGTTTTCGCGCACCGTCAGGCTCTTGAATATCCGGCGTCCCTGCGGCACCAGCGCCACGCCGCGCCTGGCGATCATCTCGGGCGACATGCCGCCGACCGGTGTCCCGAATACCAGTACCTCGCCGTGGCGCGGCGGCAGCAATCCCATGGCGACATGCATGCAAGTCGATTTGCCCGCGCCGTTGCGCCCCAGGAGACCGAGCATGCGCGCTTCGCCCAATTCGAACGACACGTCCTGCAACACGTGGCTGTCGCTGTAATAGGCGTCGATATTGCGCAGGCTGAGGGCGGCACTAGTGGCCAAGATAGACCTCCCGCGTGCGCGGATTGTCGACCACTTCGGCGCGGTTGCCTTCGACGATAACCTCGCCGAAATGCAGGAGCGTGATGCGTTCGGCGAATTCCAGCGCCACGTCCATATTGTGTTCGATCATTATAATCGTGACGTCACGCGGAATTGCCAGCAGCAATCGCTGCACGTCGCGCCGCTCGTCGATCGACAAGCCGGCAAAGGGCTCGTCGAGCAGGAGCACCTTGGGTTTCTGCGCCAGCGCCATGGCGATCTCAACGCGGCGGCGTTCGCCATAGGAAGTTTGGGTCAACGGCCGTTCGGCGATATGGGCCAGCCCCACTTGTTCGAGCGCCGCGCGGGCGTGGTCGATGAGATGACCTTGACGCTTGATGTTAATCAGCGGGTTCCAGCGCGCCGGCGATAGGCCGAGCAAGGCCAGTGAGACATTGTGGATGATGGTGTCATTCGGGAACAGCGTGATGATCTGGTAGGTGCGCGCCATGCCGAGATGCGGGCGCCGCCGGCTCGGCGTCTTGGTGATGTCGGCGCCGAACAGCTGGATCGAGCCGCTGTCGGGTGTGAGTTCGCCGGTGATCAAATTGAACAGCGTGGTCTTGCCGGCGCCATTGGGGCCGATAATCAAACGCCGTTCGCCCGGCTCGACATTGAGATTGACGCCCCGGGTCACGTGCAACCCGTCGAAAGATTTGGTGAGGTTAGCGACGGTGAGGGCGGTCATGGTGGCGGCCCCAGGCTTTCGCCGGCCGCGACGACCCTGGGTTTGTGATTCATCTGCCGCCACGCCAGCCGCCACAGGCGCGCGGTGCCGGGCACCAGGCCCTCCGGCATCAGGATCACGATGGCGACGAATATCGCGCCAAGCAGGAAATTCCAGCGCTCGATAAATCCGCTGACCACGGTCTTGACCACGACCACCAAGGCGGCGCCGACGATCGGGCCGAGCAGCGTGCCAGGCCCGCCCGCGATCACCATCAGCAGCACTTCGGCTGAAGAGGTGAGCGCTAGCGTCTGCGGACTGATGAATTGCGTGTAATAGACAAACAGGATGCCCGACACAGCGGTCAGCAGCCCGGAAAACAGGCAGGCATAAAACCGGATCATCCAGACGTGATAGCCCAACGCGTTCATGCGGCGCGGCTGATCGCGGGTGCCGCGCAACGCCGCGCCGAAGGGCGAGCGTACAAACACCGCCACCAGTGCAACGCAGGCGACGAAGACGATCAGCGTGGTGTAATAGAACGTCGTCGGCACCGACAGCGAATAGCCGAACGGCGCAGGCCTTGTCGGCACGTTGATGCCATTGTCGCCGCCGGTCAGGCTGATCCAGCGATAGGCGAGGCCCCACAAAATTTCGCCGAGCGCCAGCGTGATCATGATGAAGCCGATGCCTGTCGCCCTTAGTGACAAGACGGCGTAGATCGCCATCGAGGCCACGCCGGCGGTCAGCGCCGCGAGAATCGCCGCCGGATGGCCAAAGCCGGCCTGCAACATATAGCCGGTGATGTAGGCGGCGATGCCGAACAGCGCGGCGTGGCCGAGCGACACCAGGCCGGCATAGCCGACCAGGATGTTCAGCCCGAGCGCGAACACGGCGTAGAACAGGATTTGGCTGGCGACGTTGACGTAATAGACGCCGCCTGCCCATAGCGGCAGCGTCAGCAACGCGACGAATGCAATTACCAGCGCGGCCAAGCGTATATTCATGGCGCGTGCCTGCCGAACAGACCTTGCGGGCGCAACAACAGCACCAGCAGCATCGGCATGAACAGCACGAAATAGGCGAGCTCGGGCAGCAGCGCCTGGCCGAAATTATAGAGAAAGCCGACGATGATGCTACCGACGAAAGAGCCGAGCAGGCTGCCGGTGCCGCCGATGATGACCACCACTAGCGCTAGCGGCAGCATGTCCTGGTCGAGACCGGGATAGACCGACAGGATCGGCCCGCCGATGATGCCAGCGAAAGCGGCAAGGCCGGCCCCGAGCGCGAACACGATGGTGAACAGCCGCGACACGCGGATACCGACCACGCGCGCCATGTCGGGGTCGTCGACGCCGGCGCGGATCATGGCGCCAAGCCGCGTGCGGTCGAGCAGCAGCCAGAGCGCGACGGCGACGATCACCGCAATGATGATAATCGCCAGGCGGTATATCGGAAACGCCACCGCGCCGACGCGGACAAAGCCGCCGAGCCCCGCCGGCGTCGTGACGTTGAGTGGGTCGCCGCCCCACACCATCAGACAAAAATCGGCCGCCATGAAGGACAGGCCGAGCGTCACCAACACTTGCGCCAATTGATCGCCCGGCAGACGGCGCAACAGCAGCCGTTCCGCCAGCGCGCCGAGTGCTGCGACGGTGAGCATCGCCAGCACCGCGGCTAGCCAGAAATTCAGTTGAAAGCCGAGCAGACCGACGACGAAAGTCGCGCCGATATAGGCGCCCAGCATGAACAGCGAGCCATGCGTCAAATTCGGGATCCGCATCAGCCCGAAGATCAGGGAGAAGCCCGCCGACAGCAGAAACAGCAGGCCGCCGAACGTGACGCTGTTGACCGTCAGCACCAGCCAAAAATTCATAGCCGCAGTTTTCCCGCGCTCGCCAGTTCAAAAAAAGCCGCGGACACTCATGCAGCGCCCGCGGCATTGTTGCGATTAGGACTTCATCGGCGGGTAGTTGCGCGAATAGACCGGTTGCGCGAGGAACTTCTTCTCGTCGTAGGTCCAGAACTGGCTCACATTGTGATAGGTCTTGAGGGTCTTGTTGACGTACTTGCCGTTCGCCTTTTCGACACGGCGGATGTAGAAGTCGCCGACCACATTGCCGAGATGGTCGTATTTGATCGGGCCGCGCGGCGTATCCTTCAACACCACCGAGCGCAAGGCTTTGACGAAGGCTTCCTTGTCGTCGGATTTGCCGTGGGTCAATTGCAGACCGGCGGCGACGGTCGCGGCAGCGACATAGAGTCCGGCGGCGTAGAAGCCCGGATCGACGCTGTATTCTTTTTGCATGGCCGCGACGAAGCGCTTGTTGCCGTCGGTGGCCAGATCGAGCGTGTATGGGCAGCAGCTATACAATCCGATGAATGAGTCGTCGGCGCTGCGCATCAGCGCGTCATCGCTGCCGGTTTCGCCGGTCACGACCGGGAATTTCAGCCCGGCCGCCGCATAGGTCTTCATGAAGCGTAACGGGTTCGATCCGGCAAAGCCCTGGCAGACACCGTCGCAATCCGCGATCTGCGCCACGAATGGCGTGTAGTCCGGCGTCACCAGCGGCGGCCAGATCTTGTTGATGATCTTGCCGCCGGATTCCTCGAAAGTCTGCTGGAAGCCGCCCATCTGCTCGTGGCCGAAGGCGAAGTCTTCGGAGATGGTGACGATTTTCTTGAGCTTGAGTTCCTTGGCTGCATAGTCGGCCATCGGGTGCATGGCTTGCGCGGAGCTAGCCGACGGCCGCAGGAAGTAGGGATTGGGGCGCCGCTGCGTCATGTCTTCGGCGCCGGCGAGGCTCAGCATCGGCACTTTCTGTTCTTTGATGTAGTCGGTGATGGCCAGCAATTCGAATGCGGCCAGGGGCCCGAGAATGGCGTCGACCTTTTCGCGCTCGACCAGTTCTTGCGCCTTGGTCTTGGTGCCGGCCGGATTGCCGCCGGTATCGGCGGAGATGAATTCCACCTTGCGGCCGGCAAAAGTGTAGTTCTTCTCTTTCAGGAACGTGACCACACCCTGTTCCATCTGGATGCCGCCCTGTGCCAGCGGGCCGGTCTTGACCGTCAGCAAGCCGAGCTTGAAGGGCGCCGCCTGCGCGACGGCCGGCATGGGAAATTTGAACGTCGCCGCTGCGGCGCCGGCGGCGGTTGCGGCCATAAACTTGCGGCGGGTGACTTTACGAGACATGGCATCCTCCCTGGATCGCCCCTTGGGGGCTTATGTTTTGAACGAGCTAGTCCTGCCCATCATCGGCAAGGGCTTGCGTGATGTAAAGCCCGTTTGCAATGCAGCGGCACACGCACTGCCGGCCCAACGCCCAAGCGTGGGCCGGCAAAGGCGAAGAGACGCGCACCGTCCCGCTCAACGGCGCGCCCAATCCGGCGCAGATCGCGCGCTACAGCCGGGATTGACTTACTTCCGTTGGAACCTGCAAGGCGTGGATGGCCGGCACAAGCCCGACCATGACAACTCGTTGGGTTATGGCAGGTGGCGGCCCGTTAGATTCCGAGATAGCTCGACTTGATCTGGTCGTTGGCTCTGAGCTCTTCGGGCTTGCCGGAATAGACCACCTGGCCCTTGCTCATCACGTGCACATAATCGACCAATTTGAGCGCGAGATGCGCGTTCTGTTCGACCAGCAGAATCGACAGGCCTTGCTCCCTGAGCTTGCCGATCGCTTCCCACAGACCCTGGATGATGATCGGGGCGAGCCCTTCGGAGGGTTCGTCCATAATCAGGCAATCCGGATTGGTCATGAGCGCGCGCCCGATCGCCAGCATCTGTTGCTCGCCGCCCGACAGCGTCTTGGCGCGCTGATGGCGGCGCTCGTTCAGGCGCGGGAACAGATTGTAGACGCGGTCGAGATTCCATTTGTGCCGGTCCGGGTTGCGCAGGGCGACCAGCAGGTTTTCCTCGACATGCAGCGTGGGAAATACGCGCCGGCCCTGCGGCACCAAGCCCATGCCGCTGCGCACGGTCTCGAACGAGGCCTTGCGCGTGATGTCGTCGCCTTTGAACACCACTTTGCCGCGGCGCGGCGGATTGAAGCCGACGATGGAATTCACCAGCGTGGACTTGCCGACGCCGTTCCTGCCGAGCAGGCCTAAAATCTGGCCCTGCTCGAGCTTCAGCGACAGGCCTTGCAGGACATAGGCGTCGCCGTAATAAGTGTGAATGTCCTGGACTTCGAGAATGGCCATTAGGTTAATCTACCCCCAGATAGATTTCCTGGACCTTGACGCTGTCGTGGATTTGTTTCGGCGTGCCGGTTTCAAGAACTTCACCGAAATGGAGAACCGAAATCTGCGACGCGACGTCGAACACCACGTCCATGTCATGTTCGATCAGGAGGATTGCGAGTTTGGGGTCGAGCTTCATCAGAAACTGCGCCATCTCTGACGATTCTCCCGACGACAGGCCGGCCGCCGGCTCGTCGAGCAGCAAAATCTTGGGGTCGCTGGCGAGCCCCAACACGATTTCTAGCTGGCGCTGTTCGCCATGCGACAGGTTGCGCACTTCCGTATCTTTGCGGTCGAGAAATCCGGCCTGTTCTAGCAATTGGTACGCCTTGTCGTAGACCTCCGAATAGGACGACAGAAAGCGCCACATCACGAATTTCGAGCGGCGCAGTCCTTTGATCGCCAGAAGAACATTGTCGAGGACCGTGAGCTTGGGAAAGAGGTGCGTGACCTGGAAAGTCCTCGCCATTCCTAGGGCTGTTCTTTGGTGGCTCGGCCACTTGGTCACGTCCTGGCCGAACAGCAGCACTTGCCCGGAGGTGACCGGGTAAATGCCCGTAATCAAATTGAAAAGTGTGGTTTTGCCGGCGCCGTTCGGGCCGATAATGGCTTTGCGGTCGCCGGCCATGATGCGCAACGAAACTTCGCGCGTGGCCTGCAAGCCGCCAAAGCTTTTGCACAGCGCCTTGAGTTCGAGAACCGGAATTTCGGAATCAGCGGTCACGCATCCATCCCCGGTAAAAGGCGCCGGGGCTCAATGGGTTGAGCCCCGGCGCATGTTCGTTACTCGCAGAATTTGCAGGCCGGGAAGGTGTTGCTATAGACCGGCTGCGCGAGGAATTTTTCTTTGCCATAGGTCCAGAACTGGCTGACGTTTGGATAGGTCTTGATCACCTTGTTCCAGAGCTCGTCCTTGTCGTAGCCGAACATCTTCATCTTCGTGACTTTTTTGATGTAGATGTTCTCGATCGGGTTGCGCATGTCGTCCATGCTCACCGGACCGCGCGGGGCGTTGAGCTTGATGCCCTGCATGATCTTGATGAAGGCCTCCGGCCCCGGATACTTGCCGCCGGCCTTCTTGATCGCTTCGTCGAGCCACATCGCGGTGGTGTAGTTGTTCTCCGAATAATAGGACGGCACCTTGCCGTATTTGGTGCGGTAGGCTTTCACGAAAGCTTCGTTGGCCGGCGTATCGATCGCCGCGCTGTAGTGCAGGGCGGAGACGTCGCCGATGACTTCGTCGCCCATGAAGGGCAGCACGAATTCGTCATAGCTGGTGCCGCCGGCGGCGATCGGTATCTTGATGCCGGCCGCTCGCAACTGCTTGGGAAACTGTAGCGCCATGGGGCCGACCATCACGGTAAAGATGGCGTCGGCGTCGGTCTTGATAGTCGGAATGTAAGGCCCGAAGTCCTTGGTGCCGAGTGGCGGCCAGATTTTCTGGATGACCTTGCCGCCGCAATCCTCGAACACTTTCTGGAAGCCGCCGGCGGATTCATAGCCGAAGGCATAGTCGGCGGCGATCACGACAACTTTCTTGTAGCCCTGGTCGCAGGCCCATTGCCCTAGCGGCTGATCCGGCTGCGACGAGGTCCAGCTGGTGCGGGCAAAATACGGATATTTGCCGAGCTCGCGCTGGGTAAGATCGTCGGCCGATGAGATCGACGAGATATAGAGCGTTTTTTCCGCGGTGCTGACCGGCGCCAGTGCGTAGCCGGTCGAGGCCAGCAATCCGCCGATAAACATGTTGACGTGGTCTTGCAAGATAAGCTTCTTGGCCTTGGTCACGCCGGTGTCAGGTTTGCCCTGGTCGTCCTCGACGATGAACTTGACATCCATGCCGCCGAGCTTGCCGCCATGCTGATCCAGATAGAGCTGGAAGCCGTCAGTCATGTCTTTGCCGATCTGGGCAAAGATGCCGGTTACCGGCGCGATGAAGCCGATACGCAGTTCTTCGGCATTGGCCGGCGCGGTCAAACCGAGACCGAGCGCTAGACAGCTGCCCATCAGGATTTTTTGCATTTTATTTGTCATTGACGTCCTCCCATGTTTTGCCTTCCCGTTACGTATCAGGAAGGCTTCGATACGAGTTTCTTCGAAGCCTGGTCGTTGCCTTGAGATGTCAGCCGTTGCCGAAGCCGCGCCGGAATGCCCATCAGGCCCATCGGCAAATAGAGAATCGTCAGCACATAGACGCCGCCGAGGGCGTATTGCCACCACGGCACCAGCGTCGAGAGAAATTCGCGCAAGCCAAACACGATCGCGGCGCCGATGGCCGCGCCTACCAGTGTGCCGGCGCCGCCCAGCACGACCATCAGCAAAGCGTCGACCGAGGTGGTGAGCACGACGGTTTCCGGGCTGACATGGCCGTTGGTATAGGCCCACAGCACACCGGCCAGGCCGCCGAAGCCGCCGGCGATGATGAAGGCGATGTATTTGTGCAGCCAGGTATTGTAGCCCAGAATCTGCATGCGCAATTCGCGCTCGCGGATGCCGGCCAAGCTGCGGCCGAACGGCGAGCGCACCAGCACATAGAGCAGCAGCATCGACACCGCGAAGAATCCGAACACCAGATAGAAGAACGTCACCTCGTTCGACAGATCGAGACCGAAATCCGGGCGTCCGGTTATGTTGATGCCGTTGTCGCCGCCAGTCAGCGAATTCCAGCGATAGGCCAGACCCCATACGCATTGGCCAAGCGCCAGCGTGATCATCAGGAAATAGACGCCGCCGGCCCGGATCGCGAATAGCCCGAACAGGGCCGCTAGGGCGCAGCCGATCAGAATTCCCATCACGACCACCAGCCAGAAATCCCAGCCCATGCCGACATGGAATTTGGTGACCATCACCGCGGTCAGATAAGCGCCGACGCCGAAATAGGCCGCCTGACCCATCGAGGACATGCCGGTGTAGCCGAGCAGCAGGTCCACGCTCATGGCAAGGATCGCGAAAGCCATGGCGCGCGTCGCCAGCAATACCACGAACGGTCCGGAGTTCGAAACGATGAAGGCGAGCGCCACCAATACGGCGAAAACGATCAGGATTTTGACGCGCTGGCTCACCATCGACGGATACTCACTCTCGTCCAAACAGGCCGGTCGGTTTAATCGCCAGGATCAAAACCATCGGCGCATAGAGCGTGAAATAGGAAACTTCCGGGAAAAGCGCCTTGCCGAAATTATCGGCTAGCCCCACCGCCAAGGCGCCGATCGCCGCGCCGCCCAGGCTGCCCATGCCGCCGATGATGACCACCGCGAATGCCAGCGGCAGCATTTCGAAATCGAGGCCTGGATAGACGCCGAGAAAGGCACCACCGATCACGCCACCGAGCGCTGCCAGGAATGCGCCGAGCGCAAAGATGAACATGGAGACGCGGTTGGTATCGATGCCGACGCCACGCGCCATTTGCGCGTCATCGACGGTGGCGCGCACGGCGGCGCCCATGCGGGTTTTCTCCATGACCAGCCACAGCACGATGCCGATCGCCACCGCCATAGCGATCATGAACATGCGGTACACCGGAAAATAGACGCCGGCGATCACCATGCTCTGGGTGAGCACGGCGGGCGGATTGATGTCCATATTGTTGCCGCCCCAGATGTCGAGCGCGCCTTGCTGGAACAGAAACGCAAAGCCGACGGTGAGCAGCACCTGGCGCAGCGGGTCGGCTTCGATCGCTACCAGCGAAATGCGGCTCAACAAGAAATACAGCGCCACCGCGGCCAGCGCCGTGACGGCAATGAAGGGAACCCAGCCGGCGACGATAAACGGATGCCAGCGGCCGATCGACAAGGTGACCAGCACGGCGATGCCCAAAGCGATCAGGGCGTTCCGGATATATTCAAAACCTTCCGAGCGTAAAAACAGGCGCTCCATCAGCAACCCGATCAACGCGACCGCGAGTGCCGCCAAAGGCAGCGACAATGTCCATGAGCCGGTGAAATGGATCACCGACAGCGCAATGTATCCGCCCCATAAAAAATAGGCGCCGTGCGACAGATTGACGATGCGCATGACGCCGAAAATCAACGACAGGCCGCTGCCCACAAGGAACAGCAACGCACCATAGGAAATGCCGTTGAAGGCCTGGACGACCCAGAACTGTGTGTTCATTCCTCACCCTGGTCCTTCTTTTAAGCCGAAGGTTGCGCGGACCTTAACCTAGGTTGGATGGAAATGAACACCCCAAATGGTCGCGGGTTACATTTCGTCGGAATCCAGAGCCGCGCACGGCGCGTTTCGTCCCCGGATTGCGGGTCCGCACCTTCGGTGCGTCCCGGAATGACAAGATTACTTCCGCCCGCGCTTTTTGCCGGTTGCCTGCTTTTTCGGCGGAATGATGGGCAGCAGCAGGTAAGGCGCTTTTCCACTGGCGAAATGTAGGGCAGTCGTGCCGTTGAAAATAGCCGGCGGGCGGTCGCGCGGATCGTTATGCAGGAATGGGCCGCAGCCGGTCAGCTCGTTCTTGAAATTCGAAAGCTTGCCGCCGCTGGCGCCGCCATATTCATAGTCCTTGCCGCGGATCGTGACCCCGACGCGATAGCCCGCTGGCACCGCGATGCTGGTTGGCCAGATTTCGACATCGAGTTCCGCGGGCTTGCCGGGGGAGAGCGGCTGCTTCTCGTCATGCAGATGATAGGGCCGGTAGGGCCTCGACAATGTTTTGTCGAGCTTGCGGTACGAGGCGCGCAACCAGCCTTGCGCGACCGGCGTATGCGGATCGATGGCGCCCTGGAACACCACTTCCTTGAGGTCGCCGGTGAACACACGCAAAACAATGAATATGTCGGCGTCCTTGGTCGACGAGGAAACAAACAGCTTGATCGCCGACGGGCCGGTGATCTCGGTTTCCTTTTCCATCGGCGGCGTGAGGAAGGTGACGCCTTCGCCCATGGCGGCGAATTTCACCCGCGCCGGCTTGGACGGTTTCTTGATGGTGAGCGCCATGCTGGCGGGGTCGAGATAGAATTTGGTCCACTGCGTGCGTGCGATCGGCCATGCGCTCTCATGCCGCTCGACGAATTTTTCGCCGGGATGGCGGATTTGCAGCCGTACCTTCGCCTGCTTGCTCCATGCGTCCTTCTTGCCGTGCAGAAAATAATCGAAGAACGCCAACTGCTGCTCGCGGCCATAGTCCGTGTAGAAATGCGTCCAGTGTTCGATGCCATGCGCCTCCAGCCATTTTTCGTTAGAGGCCGCGCGCACGAAGCCTTCGAAATTGCCGCGCGGATGCAAACCCTGTCCGCCCCAATTGGCCGACGAGAACAGCGGTGTGACCACCTTGTCCCAGACCGGCGATCGGTCGCGGTGATATTTATCGTCGAGCGGATGGGCGCGGATTCTGCCGCCGAAATCGACGCGGTTCTTGGCGAGCTGTTCCTCACTGAGCGTTTCCGGCCCGCACACCAGTTCGCCATGCACGCGGCTGCGTCCGCCGCGCTCGCCGGCACCGTATTGCACGGTCTTGACCTGCATATCGAACCAGTTTTCCCAGAAGGTCGAGAGCATGCCGCCGTGATGCGTCATGTCGCGGTACCAGTCGGCCGATCCTTCCCAGATGCACATGGCGGCCAGATGCGGCGGCTGCAATGACGCCACATGCCACTGGTTCATGGCGAAATAGGAAATGCCGTTGAGGCCCACTTTGCCGCTCGACCAGGGCTGTACGCCCCCCCATTCGATGCAGTCGTAGTAATCCTTGGTCTCGCGCGGCGAGAAATGGTCGATCACGCCGGGCGAACAGCCGCAGCCGCGCGAATCGACGCGCACGCAGACATAATCGTGCGGTACCCATTTCTCCGGATCGACCACTTCCCAGTTCTGGTAGAGATTGCTCGAACCGGCGGTCACGTCGGGATGTTTTTGCGCCATGATATTCCAGGCGCTCGGATAGCCATCCTGGAAAGCGAGGTTCTTGGCATAGGGGCCGTAGGTCAAAATGACCGGATACTCGCCTTCTTTGACGGGACGGAACACATCGGCGCGCAGCACCAGGCCATCGTCCATGGTGATCGGTACATTCCAGTCGATGCGCATGCCGTCGCGGATTTCGGACAGTTTCTGGATCGACATGGCCTGCCTCCGGATTTTTTATCGCGGCTTCTTGCTGGTTTTTTTACCGAATTTGCCGCGCTTGACGCCCGCCATCTTTTCCAGCACGGCGCAGACCGCGGCGGTATCTTGCGCGCCAAGGCCGGCAACCATTGCCTTGAGGTAGATCGGCTTTGACGCGTCGAACATCGGCGTCGGCACTTTGATCTTGCGGGCATAGTCGCCGATCACCTGCATGTCCTTGTCCCAGACATCGATCTTCATGGTGACATCGTTGTAATCGCCTTTCACCATCATGGGCGCGCGCAATTCGAACACGCGCGAATTGCCGGCGCCGGCGGTGATGAGATCGAAGATCATTTGCGGCGCAAGGCCTGCCTTCATGCCGAGCACCATGGCCTCGGCGCTGGCGACATTGTTGATGGCGACCAGCAGGTTCGCCACATATTTCATCTTGCTGCCATTGCCGAAAGCGCCGACATCGTAAATTTTGCGGCCGAAGGCCTCGAACATCGGCCGCAGCTTTTTGACGGTTGCCGTATCGCCGCTGGCGTAGAACACCAGATCGCCGGTCTTGGCCTGCGAGCCGGTGCCGCTAACCGGGCAGTCGAGCATGACATGGCCGGCTTTGGCGACGATGCGCTCGGCGTTCTGCTTGTCGGAAATCGCGAAGGTGCTCATTTCGGCGATCACCAGGCGTTTGCGCTTGATCGTAGCCAATATGCGGGCGGTATCGATGAGGGCCTGCGGCTTGGGCAGGCTGGTGAGGATGACCGGCACTTTCTCGGCGAGGTCGATGGCGCTTGAGGCTATTTCAATGCCGGCGCGTTGCGCGTCGCGGCGGCGTGCCGCGCTGATGTCGTAACCGACCACGCGCCAGCCGGCGGCCGCCAGATTGCGGGCAAAGGCTCCGCCCATGATGCCGAGCCCGATTACGCCAACCGTGCCCTTATTCTTTTTTGTGCTTTTTTTGGCCGCAACCATTCCCCGTGCTCCCATGCAGATTCGAGACGCCACCCGCGCGCGTCCGGCCGCTCCGTCTTAATTGGTCAAAGCCCGCCCTGTCGAGTGGGCAGGCTTTCATGATGCGCCATGATCGCCTATCGTCG
>Ga0182030_10013873_pt1 | contig 15989 bp, 13 predicted proteins | sample 812S3MmetaG_FD_121299 | JGI IMG/M metagenome (GOLD analysis project Ga0182030, IMG submission 121299) | Permafrost microbial communities from Stordalen Mire, Sweden - 812S3M metaG (Illumina Assembly) | ecosystem: Environmental > Terrestrial > Soil > Wetlands > Permafrost | place: Sweden...
AGACTCGATCAAGTAGCAGCAAGTAATTGCCGCGATGGCGTCTGCCTTGTTGATCCTGATTTCATGGCGCGCCTGCGCGAAGTCAACAAACAATCAGAAAATACTGATGTTGATGTCATATCGAATGTGTCAAACGTAATCGTATAGCAGTCTATTTACAGGATTAATGCGCAGTCAGCGGCTTGCCGTCGCCGATTGCCACTTCATCGCCTTCCTCAATGCCTGTTAAAATCTCGGCCGAACCGTCGGCAAAGCCACCGACAAATACTTCGTGTTCTTCAAATGTGCCTTGTCGTGTTTTAACAAGAACTAGATCCTTGCCTTGTTTTTCGATCACAGCTTCTTTAGGGCAGATCAAAACATGAGCCATTTGAGCTTCCAAATCGATTTCCGCCGACATATCTTTTTTAAAACGACGATTGACATTATTTAGCTGCGCTCTAATTGAGACTGTATGCGTATTTGGATTAACATGTTCGCTAATGAAATTGACATTACCAATGAACGTTTCATCAGGATAACTGAGTACTTTGATTTTTACCTTGCTCCCCAATCTAACGCGCGAAACGGCAAGTTCTGGCACGTCTGCCCGCACAATCACTGACGATAAATCAGTAATGGTGAACATCGGTTTATCAGGATGAACTACTTCACCGGCTTCGGCTTCCTGACGAGTGACAACTCCGGCAACAGGAGCAGTGATACTAATTTCACCACTCAATTTGCCTGACTTTTCTACCTGCTCAATCATGCTTTGCGTCATGCCGAGAAACTCCAGACGTTGCATCAAAGTGTTGTGGTGTTGCTTGGCTCTAGCTGATTCGGCTTTTGCCACTTGAAAGTCATGTTGCATCAAGGCACGATTTTCATAAAGATGCTTTTCGCGCTCCAGGTCAGCTACTGCTTGCTCGTATGCGGCCTGAGCCCGAGCGAGTACCGATTTTGCAGCGCTAAAATCACGACCGGATGAAATTTTTTCGCGATATAAATCTTCCACTCTCTTAAATTCAGATTCAGCTAAATCACGCTTGGCACGCTCTTCTTTGAATGAAGTTTGGGCATCGATGAGCGCTTTCGGTCGCTCTACCTGCTCTTCATAAATCATCCGTTCCCGCTCTTGATGCGCTTTTGCAATTTTCAGTTTAGAATCTGCTTCGATTAACTCAGCCTGCAGTTCGGTCACATCTTTGCTGTCGACGATGGCCATGACCGAATGCTTGACGACGTTATCGCCCATACGCACAAGGACTTTTTGTACGCGTCCAGCGATGCGCGATGTGACGTCCACTTCTTTGCCGAAATCAGGCTCAATCAGTCCAGTCAAATGCAAAGGCAACGCCAGTTCTTTACTGCTTATCGTCACCGTTTTGTAAACCGGCTGTGCGCTGTCATGCGCAGTAGGTGCGATATCGCGAGCAGCAAGATGAATGCCTTCCTTGTCGCCCGAAAGCCCCGGATGTATCGGCTCACTTTTTTGAGGAGCGGCGCAAGAAAGACAGCCCAGGCTGATTGCCGCAATAAAGCTTGAGGCTCGAAAATGGCAAAAAAAGGGTCGGGGTGTTAACGAAATTCGAATACGCACGGTACTAGCTTCACCTTACCGCAATACCATATCAAACTCGTGGGCTAAAAGTGTATAAAATAGGAAGCTGACTCTAAGGAGATAATTGTGCGGCTGGACAAATGGCTCAAAGTTTCCCGTCTGATTAAAAGGCGCACGGTCGCGCAAATGGCCTGCGATCAGCATCGCGTATTCATCAATGACAAAATTGCCAAATCAGCCGCTGTGATCAAGCCTGGTGATAAAGTTCATCTAGAACTCGGTTCACGGGCAATTACTGCCTCTGTTTTAATCGTTCCCAAAGGAGCGGTGCCGGCTCAAGACGCGTCCAAGCTCTATGAAATAACCGAAGAAATCAGGCGCGCGCCGGAGGTGCTGGAATGGCTGGCAGCGCACGAAGGCAACGATGACGAAGTTGATGCTGACGATTAGCCATTAATAAGACTTGACTGTCGACGCTTTAGCTACGGAAGAAAGTTGTCTAGCGTTCACTTTATCGGCAATCGATTGAGATACGTAAGGAGCAAGTTTCGGTGTCAGCAGCTCCACTAATTTCGAAGCTCCTTGCCCGGTTAAATGCACTTGATCGTCAAAATCGGTGTCGTTAAATCCAGAATTTTGCAGATCGATAAAGTGCGCACCATTGACGGTGGCAAGCTTTTGTACATCTTGCACGTAGAGGTTGTAAAAATTTGGTGGCATCAGCCCAAAGCTATCTTTTCTCAAAGGCATATTGACCAGAATCATCTGGATATTTCGACCTTTTGCAATTTTGAGGAAGCGGTCCAGGAACTTCATCTGCGGCTTGTAGAGCGATGGTCGAAACGGATTGTATGAAACCAGATAGCAATTTTTGAAATCGGCTGTGTTTGGCCGAGTTTCATCAAAAGGCGTGACGTGGCAATAAGCATCAGTGTCTTCCGGCAATAAATGAAGCAACGATTTGCTCACCTTATCCAGGGCAGGCAAGTAGCACACCGCAGGAGTTGGCAGCGCATTCGCCAGTTCTTGCTTTGCGCACCGTCGAAAGGCAATTGCTAATTCAGTCTGCTTATCATAAAGAGGGACAACTTTTCGCAGCAAACAATTTGCTGCATATTTCGCGCGTTCTTGCCGGGTTAAACGTGAAACGTTACCCACATCCTGCAATTGACCGAACTTTTCCATAAGCAGATAAAGCGAAGTATTAGCTGGTTCTTCCAAGCCATTGTCCATAAAATCGCGCGGAGCGATACCATATACGATGACATCAGGAACTTTGTCGTCTTTAACAAGTTCAGAAAAAACGACACTCGCATCAGACGCATTCATGCCAGGCACGCTCAAAGACGAAGTCAAAACTCTGTGACCGAGATGACGCTCCAATAAATCTTCCAGGTGCTGACAGCGATGGTGCTCGTTGCCGTTCAAATCATGATTTAAATATGTTGCTTCGCCCTCGTTTATAATGCGACACATCAAAGACGATCCAATCAAGAGCACCTCAGGACGCACTTTAAGCTGTCTGAAATTCTTGACTGTCCACCAACCAATATCTTGATTTTGAAATTGAAATGAATCGCCTAAGAGGTTGTTTTCAGTGCAGCCGAAAACAACATTGACCAGGGCAAAGCCTAGACAGGCGATAAGAAATTTGCTTATTCGGGGCACACGAAGCACTACAGTAACAAGACCAGATTGACTTAGTTAATCTAACAATTTCAAGCAGAAAGTGCATGACAACCGTTTCAGATTGCCATGCACTTGCCAATGATGTCGAACCAAGCGCAAGGCGATTAATCGTCTATATATTCTCTTAATCGGCGACTACGATTGGGATGGCGTAACTTTCTTAGTGCTTTTGCTTCAATTTGACGAATACGCTCGCGCGTTACACCAAATAGCTGACCAACTTCTTCCAAAGTGCGCTGTCTGCCATCATCGAGACCAAAGCGCAAACGCAGAACGTCCCGCTCACGAGCCGATAGTCCAGCCATCACTTCGATGATGTCTTCTCGTAACAGCTCTTGAGTGACCGATGTCGCTGGCGTTTCGGCGTCGCGATCTTCAATGAAGTCACCCAGACGGCTATCTTCTTCTTTACCAATCGGCGTTTCCAGCGAAATTGGCTCTTGTGCCACTTTAACAATTTCGCGCAATTTAGCCACGGTGATTTCCATGGCTTCGGCGATTTCTTCTTCAGTTGGCTTACGACCTTTGTCCTGCGCCAGTTTACGCGTCGTCTTCTTCAATTTGTTGATGGTTTCAACCATATGCACAGGAATGCGAATGGTTCGAGCCTGGTCGGCAATAGCGCGGGTAATAGCCTGGCGAATCCACCATGTGGCGTAGGTACTGAATTTGTAGCCCCGCTCATAATCGAACTTTTCGGCTGCCCGAATCAAACCGAGATTACCTTCTTGAATTAAATCGAGAAAAAGCATGCCACGACCGACATACTTCTTGGCAATAGAGACAACCAGTCTCAAGTTCGCCTGAACCAGACGCCTTTTGGCGAATGCTCCATCAGCTCCACCTTGCTCAATCCGCCTTGCATACTCGATTTCCTGGTCGGCAGTCAAAAGAGGAATGCGACCGATTTCGCGAAGGTACATGCGCACCGGGTCATCAGACGACAGTCCCTTCGATACTTCTTCTTCGAAGACCTCGGGGTCTCCTTCCACTTTTTCTTCATAACCGCCCATAAATACTGGATCTTCGCCAGTGGCAACTTCATTTGCAGGCGTAGCGCCCGGCAAATCATCATCGCCATCAGTATCTGAGTCTATTAACAACTCTTCTAACCCGCTACGCTCGCGCTGCTTGGTGGATTCTTCCATCCGACCAAGTTTCTCAATGAAGCTATCTTCTTTATCTTTGCTCTTTGTCACGCAGTGGTCTCCAACTGTAGTGCTCAGGGCTTGCCTGTGACTTCCTTAATTTTACGCTTAAGTTCGTCCAAAACTTCTTGACCGCCCTCAAAAGTTTGGACAGCCTGTCTCAACGCTTGTAATTTCATCATTTTGCTTTGCTGGGTTGCCTGTTCATCTTCGGATAAATCGGGCAGCAAGGCACGAGCCGTTGAAAGCTCTCTATTTAGTTTTTCCGCCAAAATCACCAATTGAAACGCCTGAAGCAAGATTTCTACTGGAGCATCTTGCTTTCTGATCACATCAACTTTTAAAAGAACATCGACAAAAGCCTGCAATGCGTCTGGGTCTGGGCTCAAACGGTCCATCAATTTTTGCTGCAGATCTTCCACATTATTAAATTGAGTGCCGATTCCATAAACAGCCTCTTTGATTCTCTGGTGTTCGGCTGATAAGAATTGATCGTCGACCAGCAACTTACTGACGCGATCGTAATCTTGCCTGGTTGTCAGGTAAAGCGCCAATAATTGCCGCTCGGCATCGATATAACCAGACTGCATACCGCCGCGGCTACCAAGCAAATGACTGCGCGGCGCTGATGGTGCTGCCTGACTGGCAAGAGCGTGACGTGGCTGGGGTCGCTTGCCCGTATTATTTTCGCGACGATGGCGATTGACATCGGCAGATAGAGCGATCTCATCGATACTGAGCTTGCTGCTCCATTGTTGCGCATATTGCGATCGCGCTACGTCGGATGGAATCTGCGCGAGAATCGGCACGACGACCTTAGCCGCGTCAATTCGTCCGTAATGAGTTTTCAAGTCCTGACCTTCCATCGCTTTCACTAATTGATAATCGACAAAAGGCAAAGCATTATCGACAGCCTTTTTGTAACCGGCAGGTCCACCGTCTTCAACTGACGATCGCAAACATTCATCAGGATCTTTGCCGCCAGGCACACGAATTACTCGCAAGTCGATACCGACACCACGGGCGATATTATTGAGTGGCTCAAAACCTTTGTCGACTGCTCTGACGCCCGCTTCGTCAGCGTCAAAAGCAAGATAGACTCGACGCGAATCGGTATAACGCACAAGCGATTTGGCTTGCTGTTCGGTTAAAGCGGTGCCGCAAGTGGCGACCGTATTATCAAATCCATAAAGATGCGAAGTGATCACATCAAAATAACCTTCGACAACAATAACGGCGTCCTTTGTTTTGATTGAATCCTTGGCCAGATTAAATCCGTAGAGGTGCTGTCCCTTCGTATAGACAGGGGTTTCTGGAGAATTCAAATACTTGATTTGATCGTCGCCTAAAGTTCTGCCACCAAATGCGATGACACGCCCTTGATCATCGCAAATAGGAATGATCAAACGATTGCGAAATAAATCATAGTGTCCGCTAGATTCAGCACGGCTTCTAACAAGACCAGCTTCTTCTAAGGTTTGCGGCGCAACCTTGGTCGACTCAGTCAAAAAACGCAGCAGTCCATCCCAGGCGGGGCTGGCCACACCCAATTTGAAACGATCGATGATGTCTTGGGTGATACCACGATTACCCAAATAATCTCTGGCCATTTTGCCTTCAACAGGGTCGTTGAGCAGATGGCAATAGTATTCGCTTGCCTGTTGATAAAGCAGCAGAATTTGCGAGCGCTTGTCGTATTCGTGGCGTTGTTCGTATGAATCTATCAGTGGAACATTGTATTTATGCGCCAGTTCGCGAACGGTGTCGAGAAAATCCAGTTTTTTGATTTTTTGAACGAAAGCGAAAACATCGCCGCCCTCATTGCAGCCAAAACATTTGAAAATGCCCTTTTCAGTATTGACATGAAAAGAAGGGGACTTTTCGTTATGAAACGGGCACAGCCCCTTGTATTCTTTGCCGGCGCGCTTGAGCACAATATGCTCGGAAATCACTTCCTGGATAGACGCGCGACTGCGTACTTCCGCAATTACATCTGATGTCACGCCGCCTTTCATGGCAAAACTCCATTCTTACGCATGAATATGCTTCACGTATCTTTTGTATGCAAACCGCGCTGCGTCTAATTCTGGCTGATGCCTGACAGGCGTCGGAACACTTGATTTATATCATGGTTGGGACATGGTCTTAAATTAAGTCCACACAATCGGCTAAAATTTGAGCCGGTTAGTGGCCGTCGAGAAAATGACATTAAGCAGGGGTGAAATTTAAGCATCATGAAAACCCTTATCAAAAACGGTCGAATCGTAACGGCAGTGGACGATTACGCAGCCGACATTCTGATTGAAAACGAAAAGATTTCAGTAATCGGCGCCAATTTGACGATGGAAGCAGACATCACTATCGACGCCAAAGACAGATTAGTTATACCTGGCGGTATCGACGCTCACACGCACATGGATATGCCATTCGGCGGCACCACATCAGCTGACGACTTCGAAACCGGTACGAAAGCTGCAGCCCATGGCGGGACTACAACTATTATTGATTTTGCCATTCAAAATAAAGGCGACACAATCATCAACGCTCTTGATCTCTGGCACGCCAAAGCTCAGGGCAAAACAGCCATCGATTACGCCTTTCACATGATCGTCACCGACATGCCCCGCGAGCGCCTGGTCGACATGAAGCGCCTGATCGATGACGAGGGTGTCACTTCTTTCAAAATGTTCATGGCTTACCCGGGTGTGTTGCTTGTCGATGACGCCACGATTTTTCGCGGCATGAGTTATGCAGCCGAGCACGGTGGGCTGATTTGCATGCACGCTGAAAATGGCATGGTCATTAATGAAATCGTCGAAAAGGCGCTTGCTGCTGGACACACAGCCCCTAAATACCACGCACTCACCCGCCCCACCCTGGCTGAAGCTGAAGGCGCCAATCGCGCTATCGCTCTTGCTGAGATGGCTGGCTCGCCCGTGTATATCGTGCACTTGAGTTGCTATGACGCTTTGAAAAAAGTGCAAGAAGCTCGCGACGCAGGCATTCCAGCGTTTGCTGAAACCTGTCCCCAGTATTTGTTTCTCGACTACAGTTACATGGAGGGCGAGGGATTCGAAGGCGCGAAATACGTAATGACGCCACCTTTGCGTGACAAATCAAATCAAGGGAAACTATGGACCGGCATTGCCATGAACGACTTGCAGGTGATATCGACAGACCACTGCCCCTTTTGCTTCAAAGATCAAAAACAACTGGGACGTGATGATTTCAGCAAAATCCCTAACGGCGGACCGGGCGTTGAAACGCGCATGAGCCTTATCTACAACGGCGGAGTCGTGGCTGGGCGGATTAATGTGAACCGCTTTGTGGAAATCACATCGACAGCGCCAGCTAAGATTTTCGGTCTTTTTCCTCGCAAAGGAACGATTGCTGTCGGCTCGGACGCTGACATTGTGATATTCAATCCAGAAAAAAAGATGACTTTAAGTGCTAAAACGCATCATATGAACGTAGACTACAATTGCTACGAGGGCATGGAAGTGCAAGGCGTAACCGAAAGTGTTCTCTCACGAGGTAAAGTGATCATAGACAAGCAGAAGTACGTCGGTCAGGCAGGAGATGGAAAATTTCAGAAGCGTTCACTGATTCATCTCAAATAACTGACAATGAAATCAAACTATCTATAAAGCTATCAATCAAGCAAGGGTTACAAAAAGGGAGCACAACCATGGGATCTACTCAGGGATTTACCAAAGAATTCAATCGGCTCGTCACTGAAGAGCGCAACGAGCGCACCATGGACCTCGACAATCTCAACACCATTGAACTCGCAGCCCGTGTTCAACAGGAAGATTTCGAAGTAGCAAAAGCAGTCCAGGTCTGCCTGCCTGAAATCGCCAAAGCGATTGACATTATTACCGCCCGCCTGAAAGAAGGTGGACGTCTGCTTTACTTCGGCGCTGGCACAAGTGGCAGATTGGGCGTTTTAGACGCAACCGAATGCCCACCCACTTATGGCGTCGACACAACAACAGTTCAAGCTTTCATTGCCGGCGGCAAAGAAGCAATGTTCCGTTCGTTTGAAGATGCCGAAGACCAGAAGCAATTAGGCATCACCGATGTGCTCGAAGCGAAAATAACCGCCAAAGATGTAGTTGTTGGCATTTCGTCAAGCGGACGCACGCCCTATGTAGTTGGCGCCATGCATCAAGCGAAAGAACAAGGAGCAGCTGCAATCGCCGTGGTCAATAATCCAGACAGCGCATTGTCTGTTATTTGCGATGTGACCATTGCCGCCGTCGTCGGCGCAGAAGCTTTGACCGGCTCAACTCGCATGAAGTCTGGCACGGCTCAAAAGATGATTCTCAATCTTCTTACGACCTGCACCATGGTTCGCCTGGGCAAGGTCTACGAAAATTTGATGATCGACTTGAAACCAACCAACGTCAAATTGAGAGAACGCGCAGTTTCTATTATTTCTATTTTGGGCGATGTGCCCCGCCATCTGGCGGAAGGAGCGCTCGTTGCCTCGCATGATAAATGCAAAACAGCAATTTTGATGCTAAAGCGAAAACTTGGTCGTGCAAAGGCCGAAGAATTGATCACAAAATGCGATGGTTCACTGCGCAAAGCCCTGGTTGCCGAAGTCTAAATTCAATGAATTTTGGTCACCTGTTTACCAGGATAAATCTTGCAGCGCTTTTGAGCCTGAGCGTTTGTCTTGGAAATGCAGCAGCCAAAGTGCCCTTGCCGGACGACGAATGGTTTCAGTCTGTCAATCAAGGCGAGTTGATGATTGCCCAGAAAAAAGACACTGAGGCGGAGTCAGCATTGATTCACGCTATCGGCATGTCTTATGTTTTTGGAGCGATGGGAGCTGCCACCATAACGCAGCTGCTTCTGGGCGATTTTTATTTTGCGCGCGGCGATTATAAAAACGCCGAGAGATTCTATCAAATGGCTTCAATCGAGCCGAATCCAGCCGATAGCATTCGCGGTTTAAAGAGTTTGACGGCGCTCTATTTGCGCCTGAATAAAAAAGAACAAGCTGATACCTGCCGCGCCCTGCAAAAGAAAGCCGAAATAAAGCTTGCTCAAGAAGCTAAAAAGAATGTGGTCAAAGGTGATTACACCGCATATTTCAAAAAAATGTCTGAGCGTATCAAACAATACTGGGAGCCACCTGTAACCCAAAAGAATAAAGTCGTTTTGATCAAATTCAGACTCGCGCCAGATGGAGCAATCTCACTTTTGCATGTAGCTCGTTCATCAGGCATTGCCGAAGCCGATGAACAGGCGCTTAGAGCAATTGTAGCAACAGCGCCCTTGCCCGCTCCGACGCCACCATTTGCGCAACCCATGGACATGCAATACACTTTTGATCCAACAAAGAATATAGATCCGCTAAAACGAAACGTGCCAGTTAAAATTCTGCGCGTCGATAATGTCGATGTGGTTGATTGGCCAGCCACAGAAGAGGCGCTCAAAGACGCCATTAAGATGGTAGAGGCAAGCAAAAAAGCCAAACCACAAATAGTGGCAGATTTGATGATTCAGTTAGGCGATTGTTATTACGAACAAAAAGATTCGACAGATTCAGTTTCGGCTTACGACAAAGCGATGAACTACTGCCTGCAAAATAAAGTAAGCGATAAAATTCAATTGAAGTGCCGACAGAAACTGGCGCTTTCAATGGAGCTTGCTGGAAAACGTCTATCTGCCGACAAACAGTGGCACCTTGGACTGGCCATAATCACCGCACAAAAAGAAGGCGGTGCTCAATTCGATCTCGACCATCAAAGCAAAATTGAATATCTTAGCGCCTACGCCCGATGTCTTTATGTCAGTGGACGCACTCGTGATGCCGACGGCTTTTACAACGAAATTGCCGAGCTGAAAAAAGCACAAATCGCGGCGCATGCAAAAACAGTGTCTGCTGGACACATGAAATAGCGATTATCAGTGGTCAGTCACTTTTTAGTTTGTCTAGAGTCCTACTCAAATCCAGTCCATCAAACCGCATGCGTAAATCGGCGTAAAAAAGTCCGCAAGCGACAAATACCAGCGGTGAAATAAACATATTCGAGCCAGAGCGCCACACACTGGCAAAAATTTGGGTGTAAAGATTGACTGTCTTAGGTATTCCATGGACGCCACCGGTGATGATGGCGCGAATATATTCTACAAGCGTCAAAATGATCGGAGCAGAATCCAGTGCGGCAGCAATTACATAAACAGTTACTAGAAGCAATCCGCTAAAAAACAATGTACGAAACAAACTGCCAAATGTCAGTTTGAGACCGTCGCCCATCACCGTCGTGAAATCAGATGATTCGCAAGCAATAGCTGGTGCAATTAGCACCAGAGGCAGCGTGCAAATTAAAAGACTGGCAAACATCGCCGCCACGCTACCAAGAGCGCCAATGACCGCCACTATAGCCATAGCTTTGACTTTTACAAAGACAAGTGAAACACCCATGACCACGCACCAGAAAACAATAGCCACGGTTGACATCATGTAAATGGCGGTGACGGCAAAGACTAAATAGAATTTTCGACTCCAGACGAAATCATACGCCTCTTTGTAATTGCTCGAAAAACCCGTAAACCAGCGAATTACAGCCAGATGCCTGACCGTCAAAAAGAATTCACCTAATAAGCGCAAAAACAACCCGGGCATCAATATCGCCAGACTTTGCCAAATATGTGAGGTGTCACCGCTGGCAATATTGTGAGCGGCCACAACAATGAGCAAATTTCCCAGCAACTCGATGATTGTAGGCATCAGCTGAATGCGAGCAAGAAATTTGATCTGGCTGCGACAAAGTCGAAACGACTGACCAACGACATCGCCCACAGTGCTTGGCGCGACCAATTGATTTTGTACCTGATTTTGTGCGACAACTTCCACGCTCACCTCAAAGCCTCAATATAATCTTCTTCTACACTGCCTGCAAAATACTTTCAAGCCGTTTTGCCGAAAATACTTAACTTCGCGCCAGTGTCTATCGGCAGATTTATAAAGACGGTCATCGCTGACACCCCTGTAAAAGATATGAACGCCGCCATCGCAGCATAAATCACTTGCATCAGATGAAGCCAAATCGACCTGAGCTGGTGTTGGCTCTGGCTTATGCAACCCGAACGTTATCATGAAGGCTGAGAGAATTTTGGAAAGTTTGAATTCAATCATAAATTGACCAAATTACTATTACGAGAGCTTCGCAAGTCGACTGAGCGCGAGGTTTCGAGTCTCCTAGCTAGGTCATTGTACACTCGGCAACGAATGCCACGCGAATTTTTTGAACCGTAACGCGCGTCACCAGGGGCGATATCATTGTGCAATCATCCCTCTGGCGAAAAAGTTTTGATTGCCTGAGAAAAACGTCTGAAAGGCTCTTTTGGTATTGGCAATACGAGTTTCACGTATGTCACAAGCATGTCAAGAAGAGATCGCAAACTCTTCTCGATGGTAAATCCCCTACTTTCGCCAATCGCACATTGGCTTTTGCGGTCCCTTACCAACTCTTTCACCACGATTTAACTCCCTCACTGAGAGCAGCTTTAGCATGGAAAAAACGCGAGAAATCGAACGGCAGAAAGACGTGTCACCCGCGCACAACAATCTGCACGTCGAAGAGCTGCACAAACCATCGAATTTCCGTTGGCCACTCTCAGCAGGCACAGGCGAGAGTTTCGTGCCTCATCTGACACTCCACGATGGCGGGCAGCCGATCGAGGGAAAATACCAGGGCGAGCGAAAAGGAGCAGCTCCAGAAACTGCACATGCAAGTGGCCCGGACAAAAGTGCTGCTTGGACCGTGCACAAAGGAGAGACTCTCTATGGCAAGGCCAAACAAGAGCTGCGTGCCCATGGTAAGCCAGACTCTCACTACTCACCTGAAGACATTCGCAAAGAAGTGGCACACAATGCTGAGCGAAACCACTGGATGAAGAGTGCGGACTCAGCACATACCCCAGAGGAACAACACAGACGTGCGCAGTTTGACGCTTATGTCAAAGACGGCAAGACATCACACCTGCCCAAAGATCTCAATGGAATGGTGCACAAGTCATATCAGGATGAAGCGAAACCAGCTGCAGAGCCAGATGGAAAGGCTCTCCCTAAGCCGTCGCCAGACGGAAAAGTGTTACCCCCAGAGAAAAAACCACCCGAGAAAGCAGAAGTTACACCGCCGGGAACGCAAGAGCCATCTAAAGTGACAGCTCTTGATGGGAAGGCTTGCAAGGTGCAACCGACAGGCGAACAAATTCCAACACTCGCAGATAAAACCAAGGGCTGCGAATATCGCGATCCGACCGACCCGAAGCACCCTGAGAACAAAGATTTCGCAGACATTGTTAAACGTGGCAAAGAGAGCACCGTGGAGATCAATGTCAGAACTGGTCCTCATGATGGAGGCAAAGGTTCAGGCGTTATCATCGGGCACAGCAAGGATGGCAGCAAGGTTTATGTGGCCACCGACAATCACGTGGCATCACCAGAGGTGAATCCGGGCGGCGCAAAGGCCAAAGAGCGAAAGGTCACTATGCCTGATGGCAAAGAGTATCCAGCGCAACTGGCTCTAAAAGAACCAGGAACAGACCGGGCGGTGCTCGCTGTCGACGTGGGTGCTGGCAATGCTGACAAATATAAAGCGGCGGAGTTTAGCGATAATCCAGGTGAGAAAGGCAAAGGAGTTGTGCTTGGATTTCCCCTAGATTCACACTCGATGTACGCATCGCCAGCGAAGCTTAACGGTGAAGTCGATTCAACCACCATATCCGGAGGAGCGCCTGACACTCTACCGGGAGAAAAACGCCACCGCCCTCAAATCGATATGCCTGAGACTCATACCGAGGAAGGCGTCTCCGGAGGCCCAATTTTCAATAAACAAGGTCAAGCCGTAGGACTGCTCGGAGGCGGTGACAAGTTCAACCCGATGACCGGCGAGAAAAAATACTGGTCCTACGGAACTCCCACTACAAAAGCGAAAGTGCAGAAATGGTTGGCGCAAATTCAATCAACTGAGGAAAAACGCTAGTCGACAATGTGGCACTGCATATGGTGCAGATAGAATTTGTTTCTTTAAGTGCGCGTCGAATCAACCATCATATTCGACCCCGGTGGACTTGTAGTCGAACCAGACGCTGGTACCGAAGTTGGTGCGGTGCTCAATTTTGTCGGCAAAAAGACGGCAAAGGTCGAGCCTTTACCCAGAGTTGAATCTACTTTGATTGTGCCGTGGTGCCTAGCAATGATTTCACGAGTGATTGCAAGACCAAGCCCTGTGCCGCCGGCTGCGCGCGTGCGTGCCTTGTCGGCTCGATAAAATCTCTCAAAAATGTGAGGCAAATCGCTTGAATCAATCCCTAATCCAGTATCTCTAATCCTAATCTCCATGCGCTCTTCGTCTGCATAATTAGAAGAGATAATTACACTCCCTTCAGCTGGAGTGTAATTAACAGCATTAGAAAGGATATTGACCAGAGCTCTTTGCAATTGGATGGCATTGCCTGGAATAACGTGATTGCTGCCAGGAGAATTTTCGGAAACGACCGCATTGACAAGCTCGATTTACTTTTTATCGGCCTGCGGTCTGATTTGTTCGATGGCGTCGGCTAAAACCTGCTCGATGCCCACGTCTTCTTTCCAGTCAGCGTCCAGTCCACCATCCAGGCGGCTGATGTCGAGCAAATCTTGCAGCAAACTGGTTTGCCGTTCAACTAATCTTTCTAATGAGTTGAGAAATTGCGGCAAAAGAACCGCGTCATTTTTGGCACCCGCCTGAAGAGCATCGACGACCGAACCAATAGCCATAGTCGGTGTTTTCAATTCATGACTGGCGTTAGCAATGAATTCCTGACGCAATCTTTCTTGCTCGCGTAAGCGGCCAATCATTTGATTGAACGACAGCCCCAGTTCACCGATTTCGTCGCGTCGACTGATGGGCACGAATTCAGAGATATCGCCCGAAAGTGCGATATTTCGAGCCATCGCGCTCATTTCTCGCACAGGCCGATTAACTCGCTTAGCCAGCCAAAGGCTGATTGCCACAGTCACTACAATCGTTGCCAGCATAATCTCCAGGAAGCCATAAAGGTCACTATTGAGTCTACGTTCCATATCGAAAAGGGGCATACCGATCCGAATGACACCTGTCGTGTGACCGGCGGCACGGACTGGATAAGCGATAAACAACCAGTTGTTATTAGGAGTAGGACGTTCGTAGATGGCGACAATTCCTGCCAGAGCATCGTTGATTTCGGCCTGGTTAGAGAGATTTTCGCCCTCAGGGCGTCTGCCTGAATCAGCAAGTACATGCCCTTCATCATTGACAACTGTGATTGAAACGCCAAGCCTTTGTGCGCGCCTGTCGACAGCATCTTTAATACGCGCCCGAGATTTTTTCGAATCAAGAGCGAGATCGTTGTCAATTTCCAAACCCAGGTTGACAGCTTCCACTTCGAGCGAATTTCGCAAATTATTGACTGATTCAGTACGAATCATATTGAGGGCCCACAAGCTGACGGCACCCAGCGACACGGTGATGACGAGCAAATATGTCACCAGCAGTTGATTAGCCAGACTGCGGAAGAGCCATCGATAGATTTTCTTCAAAAAGCCCATAACTAACCCAAATGATCCAAATGAAACCTGAACGTAAGAAATCGAAGAGATTGCGATCTAAGCATAATCGCCAAAAAGGGCAAAAGCAAAAAACCTGTATGATGCATATGATGTCGTCGTGAGTTTTAAGACAAACTGATTTTTCTGTGGGAAACTGTAGTCGTGTTCCTATAATGACCACAGAGCTTTACCAAGCCCTCACAGAACGAGCCCTACCGGAGGTCCATCCTAAATGTCTGCTGTTGCAAACGTAACTGATACTACTTTCGAGCAAGAAGTTCTGAAAGCAGAAGTTCCCGTTCTGGTTGACTTCTGGGCACCATGGTGCGGACCGTGCAAAGCGGTTGCGCCTGTTGTAGAAGATTTATCCAAAGAGTACGAAGGACGACTCAAAGTAGTCAAACTGAATACTGATGAGAATCCCAAAACAGCTCAAGCTTATACAATCCGGGGCATTCCAAGCCTTTATCTCTTCAAGAGCGGTCAAGTTGTAGAGCAAGTTGTTGGCGCAGTGCCAAAGTCCACTTTAGCTACTGCAATTAACAAGCACGTATAATTTCTAAGTCTCTGGACTTAGACCAGATTCAGTCCTGACAATATCAAACTAATCCAGGCCTTTCAGGATTGAACTCTTTACCAGCCTGCTCAACCAGGTCAACTCATTGTGGACTTATACAGCCACTACCTTTCACTGAACATATAAGGAGATCGTATGCGATTCGGCGTTATCAACTGGGCATCTATAGTTCCAGTGGCCTTGAGCCTTGTCAGTTTCGTCTCAGTTCAATCGACTGAAGCCGCAACCACCCACCATAAACATTGCGCGATGAAAAAACATTGCCCAATGACCAAGAAGTGCTGCCCTAAATCGAAGAAATGCGTTTCCCACGGCAAGGGCAAGGACATCGTCCAAACAGCAATAGCTGACGGTTCTTTCAAGACATTAGTAGCCGATATAAAGGCCGCTGGTCTAGTTTGCGTACTCGAAGGCAAAGGCCCATTTACAGTATTTGCTCCT
>Ga0182030_10013876_pt1 | contig 15985 bp, 13 predicted proteins | sample 812S3MmetaG_FD_121299 | JGI IMG/M metagenome (GOLD analysis project Ga0182030, IMG submission 121299) | Permafrost microbial communities from Stordalen Mire, Sweden - 812S3M metaG (Illumina Assembly) | ecosystem: Environmental > Terrestrial > Soil > Wetlands > Permafrost | place: Sweden...
GGGTCGATCCGCCAGCGGCGGTGACCGCGGTCGTCGACCCGCCCGAGCCTCCTTCCAGCGCCTGGACGAGGGCGCAGCCGGAGAGGGCCAGGGCGAAGGCGAAGGCCAGGGCGAAGGCGCAGGCAAAGAGCAAGGCGCAGGCGAAGAGGCAGGCGCAGAGCAAGGCGAGGGTGCGGGCGAAGGTAGCTAGGACACGGTAGCACCTGGTTGGGGGTGAGTCGGACCGGCCACCCCCAGCTGCCTGACGTTGGCACAACAACCACGGTGGGCACAACCGTAAACAGGCGGGGAACCAACCAGTACGCCAGGCGGAGCAAAGCTAAGACAGCTGACCCAGCCCCCGAGCTGACGGCCGCATCCGTCCGGCTGCGCCAGATGGCCCGCCAGTTGATGCCCACCGGCATGAGCTACTCAGAGCGGACCGACCAGGACGTAGCGATGGCCTGCTACCTCGGGCTGCAGCAAACCATCGACAACGGCGACCAAACAACAGTCGAACAAGCGCTAAACGGCGGTCTGGCCCAACACCCAGTGATCATGATGCTGCTGGCCCACCACGAACGCCCGTGGGTCCGCTGCTCCGTAGCCCAGTTCGCTACCCTATCCCCCGTACTCCAACAAGTGCTACTACGCGACGGCGAACTGCGGGTACGCCAACACCTCGCGGCGAACACCACCGCACCCACGAAATTGCTGCAGGAACTAAGCGGAGACTGGGACGGAACGGTACGCACCGGAGTGGCAGGCAATCCCGTCTGCCCCTTACCCGTCCTACAAAAGCTGTTAAGAGACAAAGACCCGCTGATCGCCAGCGAGGCCGCTGGCAACCCCAGCCTGCCCCGGGCCACCCGGGCGATGTGGCAGCTCGCGCACAGCTGACAACCAAATTGGCACAAAACCGAAGCGATGGCTCAGCCCGGCCAGCTTTCTGGCGGTCCCGGTACCAACCAATACACTAAACGGAACGCCGCTCAGCCCCGTCACGTCGCAGCATCCAGAGACGACCTGCTGACCCAAGCCACCAGCAGCGACACCGCCCCGAGCCAGCTGTGCTACGAGATCTGGGGCGGCGAATGCACCGTGCCGGTCAGCCCTCCCACCTGGAGCCACGAACAGCACCCAACGCTGGACCACAAACTAACCGCCGACAAATACACCTGCTGCTCCCCCGGTCTCCTGGAACAGCTAAGCCAAGACGAATCACCCAAAGTAAGAACCCTGGTAGGCGACCACCCGCTGTGCCCCGCGGCCACCCTGGAACGGCTAAGCCAAGACGGGAACAACGATGTGCGTTTCGCTGTGGCCGGCAACCCCAACCGCACCCCCGAAATAGCGGAACGGCTAAGCCAGGAGGAAGACCCATCGATACGCTGGACAATAGCCATGTGGCCCGCCTGCCCCGCACCCATCCTGGAACGTCTCAGCACCGACGAGAACCCCACAGTGCGGGCAGCGGTAGCCGAGAACAAAAACAGCACACTTAATGTCCTGACACCCATGCTGTACGACAAAACGCCCAACGTGGCCAGGACAGCCGCGAACAACCCGGCGCTGCCCCCAGCCACCCGCGCTATGTGGCAATTAGCCCGCGGCAGCAACCCACCACGGCCCAGATCGGCCTAATCAACAGACAGATAGGGCGAACCCCGCACACTCCGACGCCATAGCAGCTAACCCAGATGGGAACGGATCGAGGTCACGCCGCCCGGGCGGTGGCCTCGGCAGCCAGCAATGCCTGCTTGACCCCGATACCCCATTTGTACCCGCCCAGAGCTCCGTCTGTCCGCACCGCCCGGTGGCAAGGCACCAGCAACGCCACCGGGTTGGCCCCGCAGGCATTCGCTACCGCCCGGTAGGCGCTGCTCCTGCCGATCTGGGCAGCGATCTCGGAGTAGGTCCGAGTCTGGCCGGCGGGGATCATGAGCAGCGCCTCCCACACACCCACCTGGAAAGCGGTGCCCCGCAGATCCAGCGGCACCGCATCGAGGTTCTGATAGCCGCGAGCGATGTTGATAGCGGCAACAGCGGCGTCCTGCAGACCAATATCATCCTGCTCAATCCGAGCTCCCGGGAACCCGGCGACCAGCTCTGCCAGCAGCGGCGCCCCGGTGTCCCCGACCATAACCGAGCACACCCCCTTGGCTGTCTGCGCCACCAGAACAACACCGACAGGGGTGATCACTGATGTGTAACCGATACGTTCGTTCTGCATCGTTTCCGTTCAGTTAAGTTGGATTGAGTGGGAGTGTGTTCGGTATGCTCGGCGGCCCCCAGTCCCCGTAAAGCAGGGTGGGGGGATGCGTACACATGCCGGTGGAAACCTCTACCCAATACCCTGGGCATACCGTTAGCGTACCACACCCCTGCTAGTAATCGATGGGGGCGGCCGCCCACCACTTGCTCCACGCCGCCACGACAGGCTGAACAACAGCCGGGTTGGTGGTCAGCAGACCGAGCTCTCGGTTATAAACGGTACTACTGGTACTAAAGTTAATGCTACCGACGTACGCCGTGGTGCCGTCTGCGACGACGCTCTTCGCGTGGACATATAGATCTTTCTCAGAATCGGGGTACAGACGGATGTGCACACCGGAGTCTTTGAGCGCGGTGAACGCTGTGTCCCAGCTGGAGTCTTTTGTCATCAGCACCTGTACGTCCGCGCCGCGCCGGGCGGCTGATTCCAGCGCCTTCTCGATGGTCTTGGAGTCCATCTCCTCGTTGGACACCTGCAGGGTGTGTCTAGCTGACTCGATGAGCCCGACCAGGGTGTCCTCCGACTCGGGTGAGAAAATAAGGTTGCCGTGCAGTCCACGAATGGGCACGTCATAGTATTTGCCGGCGAGGTCGCCGCCCCAGTCATCGTTGAATGCCTGTACGACGGTGGCAACGTCAGCCGGGTTGGAGTCCTGGACCACGAAATCAGCTGTGGTGGAGTAGTATTCGCTGGTCAGGTTGGCGGTCATGATATCCGAGGTGTGGTTGTCCACCGTGATGGTTTTCTGGTGCACGATGAGAGAGGACGGAGCGAACTCAACGTGTACGCCGGCTGCCTTGAGGGTGACGGCCGCCGCCTGGTTGTCTTTGCCCCCCGAATAGGCGCTGTCCAGGAACACCCGGACATCCACTCCGCGCTTAGCGTCCGCTGCTAGGTCGTGCTCAGCGGTCGGGTCAACCAGCTCGTACATCGTCATATCCAGGCTGTGCCTGGCGGACTCGATCAGACTGTAGACCGGCTGGAACCCGGCGCTAGGCTCAGCGAAGGTTGTGTATTCTGGCGCAGTGAGCGCCGCCGGTCGGGCAGCCGCCACAGCCGGTGAGCTCAACCCGGCTGCCATAAGACTTGACAGAATAACAGATACAGCGGCGTAACGTGATTTCATAATCACATTTTACCGCAATGATCGCGCTGCCTACCTGCGCACACCGACAGCAGCAGCCGGGGACACCCGGAACAGCTCTACCGCTAATGCTGGATCAAATTCTCCCACTGCGCCTGGTCGTCGAGCACCGCGTTGGCCGCCAGATCTTGGTACTTCAACAGACAGGTCGCCCGCCGGTGACCTTCACAACGCACCTTGATGCTGTAACGTCCCGCGCTCATCTTCAGCGTCAGATAGGTACCCCACGTCCCCTCACTGCTGGCCAGCACATCCCCACCTCGCAGCACATCCAGCTTGACATAGCCGAGCCCCCGCATCCCAGTCTGGTAGTCCATAACACCGACACCGACACGCAGCATCCCGTGGACCACATCTACCGTCTCGACCATCTCCTCCCGGCCACGCAGCTCGACGTTCCTGGTAATCACCTCGAACTGGGTGGCCACCAGGGCGGCCGGCCGGTGCCGGCGCGCCGCCGGCTGCGCCTCGGTACCCGGATGCTCAGCCCGTATCTGACGCACCGTTATCCTCCAGGTCCACCAGATCACCACCGCCCACACCGCCCACACCGCGAACGCCGCAACAACAGCCAGAAGCATACGGACCTGATGGGTTGTAGCCGCCACCACCGCGAGCACACCAACAATAGGGACCGCCAGCACCAGCCACAGCATAGCCCGGCGGGTCTGGCTAAAAATCAGCTCGTCCGCGCCCAACCGTGTGGGGTTAACCGAACCTGGGTTATACTGAGATGTGGGATCTATAGCACCGGGCGTCGTATCTTGCTCTGTGGTCATCGTTATCTCCAGTATACACCCGCTGTCGCCGGCAGGACCCCAGGTCAATAAATTTCCGTTGGCAAAAGGCCGACATTAATAGCGTGGGCGAAACATCGGTGCACCCCACCAATACTACTGAAGATGTTGCAGAGCCAGTGGACCTGGTGTGGGAGCGTCTGTTCCATCAGATCCGGCGGGGTAAAGGGGCAGCCCAAGCTCTGCAAAGCGGTATCCCCGGCCCCGGCACTCTGGTGGACTACCCGACCTGGGTGGCCCAGCCGATGCCGGGCGCTGCCGGCCGGTGCTTCACCTGGCCCATACGGGCGGAACTGGAACCGGGCCAATACCTACCGGCCGGTGTGCACCAGATACCGTGGAAAATGAACACCACCGACGGCAGTGTCAGCGGCTCCCTCAGTATCATCGTCGGAGACACCGAAATCCCGCGGGTATCCGCCCCCCAGCTGCCGCCGTGGGTAGCCCAACAGATACCGACACAGCTGCACCAATCAATCAGCGAGGTCACCAGCCTGCAACGCCAAGCCGCCCGGCTGATGCGGACCGGGGAAAACGCCCGCTCTGCCGCGGTACAGCTAGGGATCACCCTGGTCCAGCGCGTGCTGTCCAACCACAAAATACATCTGGCCCACCTAGGACCCTCGTTCAACGAGCAGGACGCCATGCAGGCCGGTATGGCCCGGCTAGTGCAGGACCTGGACCATTTTGCCTCCCCACAGCGACCGGCCTGCTCCTGGACCTGGGCATGCATGGTCGACATCAACCGGGACCTGCAGCGCGCCATGGCGCACGGCGACAACGAATCATACGCCCTGGCTGCCGCCCGCTCCTGGCTGTGGGCACACCCCCAAGTACGCACCGTCGTCCAAGCCCGTCAAGCCGGGCTGCACCGCTACTCAGACGCCACCGTCAAACTAGCATTGCAGCGGCCTTTCGGGTCGGTTTCGCTGTCCACCTGGGCTGCCCACGCCCAGACCGGCAGCGACGAGGTGCAAGACGACAGGCTGGCCGTCCTTGGGCAGCAAGACGACCGGCTGTCCTCCGACCCGGCCACCGGGCAGGCGTTACTAACCCTGCTAGCCCGAGTAGGCATAGGGCCCAAAGAGGCCGAGCCGTGGCTATACCGAGTGGGAGCGCTAGACTTCCCCCACACCCCCGGCGAAGTGCGAGCCAAATACGGCCGGGACGGAGCGAACCGGGCGGCCAGCGTGGAACGACGGTTCTTCGCCCCCTACGCCCTGGACGGAGAAGACTGGGGACGGGCAGACGACCGAGCCCGAATCCGAGCTCGAGCTAAAGCCGCCCTGGTCGCCGAGGACGCTCTGATCGCCACCGAAACCGGCGACCAGTACCTAGCCCGCCAGCTACGCGGCCGCTAACCACACCCAGCACACCCGCCGCCGCCAGCCCCATCTGGGCGCCGCCAGCGACCGCCATCACGGCACAACGATAACCCAGCACCGGGCCGGCCGAGGTGCCGACCAGTACCGCCACCCCCCCGCCTGTCCCCGGACCACCCTGGCTATGCGACAGCCAGCGAGAGACCAGCCAGCACCCAGCTGAGCCCAGAGAGAGCAGACCGGCCGTACCCGCACCGGCCGCTGCTACCCCTAAACCTCTCATGGTGACGACATAGGTAATGATGGCCGATCGCGCTGCACCCCATATTGCGGCCGTATCTGCTGCCGGCCGGCGCGACGCCGCCGGCATGGAACACTTGCGCCAACTATCCAAACACACCCGAGCGGTACACACCGAGCGCTGCCAGCAGCTGTCCAAAGGCAGCGCCACCCTCGAAGGGCTGTGCGCCCAGGCGCTGTTCGATCGAGACGTAGCGTCGTTATCGCTGCGCCGCGCCCTGATCGCGATGCCCAACCTAGGGCGGATCCGAGCCTCCCGGGTGCTCGCCCAAGTAGCCCTGCCCGCCACCCGCCGGGTCGGATGGCTAGCCCAGCACCCCGACACCATCCAGAAAATACAGAACGCCATCCAGCAAGTGCTGTACCCAGCCCGACGTCAACCGCCAACCCCCAACTGGCCCTGGTTCGGAAAGGTAACCCTATGAGCACCCCCACCAGCGCCCCCCCGGTGCTATGCAAAGAACGTCACGGCGGTTACTGTCGCCAGCCCGTCACCTCACCCACCTTCGCATGCCGCTACCCCAGCCACAACATCGGGCGCGCCCACGTCTACGGCCAGCTCACCACCTCCGCGGCAACCATGCGCACCAAATTCGAAGCCAATGCCACCGCCGGCGCCCGGGGCGAGCAGGAAGCCCTCAAAGTGCTGCTCCAAGCATTCGGCAAAGACCCCTCCGTGTACGTGTTCATCGACCGGCGCGCCCCCACCAGCAGCTACACCTTCAACATCGACTTCGTGATAGTGCGCGACCGGAACCTGCTGGTAGTAGACGCCAAACAATGGAGCCACGGCACCTACTGGTCCCTACGCAAACTGGTCCACCGAGGCTGGCAGATCTGGAAACCGTTCGAAGGGCTAGCCGTACGAGACACCACCACCGGCCACTACACCCCCAGCAGAACCATGGAATTCTCACTCGACCTGTTCCGGCAGGCACTCGCGAAACGGACCGACACCGAAGGCAACCCCGAACAATGGACAGTCAACGGAGCCTACCTAGTAGTGCCAGCCAGCCAGCGGCCCGACGCCTGGCGAGCCTTCCACCTGCGGCTCTGGCGAGCCAAAGGAGCTAAAAAACTAGTAGCCGGCCATCCCTCCACCCCCCGACGGCTACGCGACTTCGTCGGGACCACCCCACCTCAACACGAAGACGAAAGTGTGTTGAAATGGCTGAGCAGCCTCAACACCAGACCGGTACGTCAAGGACGATAAATGCCCCCCAAGCAGCCCTATGTAGTACGCGCCCGTAAACGCCGAGAGTTCTGCGCCGCGTGCGCCATACCATTAGTCATCATTGCCATCCTACTAACCAGAGTGCACATCCCCTGGGGTCCTCTCCTATACCTCGCCGCGCTCTGCGGCACCTACTGGGTACAAGACCAGATGGATCCCCGCTACAGCCGGTACCAAGCGCTCAACGCAGCCTACAAAAAACCCCGGCTCGTCTGGTACCCCAAAGACAGCACCAGGCTCACCGTCCAAGTCAGCGCCATCATCGCGGTGCTGCTCGCCACCCTGATCTCCCTGATCCCGCAGCCCCTGCCCGGAATATCATGGATATTCATCTACGCCATCGTGATGGCGTACACCCAGGGCCGCCGGCAAGCCGGGTTCAACGAATCCACACCCTACCCGCCGGTAACCGTGTTCGGCGAGAAAGGGCTGCACCTGCAACCCCGGATCAAAGTGGGATCCAAACACTGGCCACTAATATTCACCCTGATGTCAATGCTCCTGATAGGGCTAACCAGCGCCGCCGCCGTCACCGCTATCACCTGGGAGATAACACACCTAGGGAAACACTGGCACCTATCCACCAAAGCCAAACACAACCTAGCGTTCTACGGCGGCATCCACCTGTGGCACTTCCAAATCGGCCCGCTACACCTCTGGCAATGGGCCACCATAGCCGGAGTCACCGCGATCACCGCCGCCACCATCATAGCGGTGTTCTACATCTGGGTCGACCAACGGGTCCCCTGGAAAGCGGACCAGCTAGAAAAGACCCTATGGGAACAACGCTGGCAGGCCGCCCTCAAAGGAGCGAACCCACCCGCTTTCCAAGGCAAACTGGAACTACCCGAAAGCGCCCCCACCCACATCAAAGCGGTGTTCCAGATCGACGCCGGATCCGACTTCAGCGTGTACGCCAACAGCGCATCCAAACTGGCGTCCACCATGGGCCCAGACATGGTGCTCATCGAGCCGATGCCCATGGTCGGGCCCGACGGCACCCTGATCCCCGGCACCACCCAGATGCTCGGGTTCACCGTGACCTACGCCCTCACCTCGCTGGGCGACCGCCCCTGGTGCCGCCCCGACCTGGACGACCAGACCCTAGCCTTCGGAGCTCGCTGGGGATTCCAACGGGCGTTCCGAGAGCTCAAACTCGGGCTGCCAGGCTGGGCCGACATGCGAGTACTCCGCCGAGCCACCCAGCACCCCGAAGACCTGCTCATAGAAACCCTATGGCGACTGCCCCACGGAGTGCCCATCACCCAGTTCGTGGCCCGCACCCAAGCAATCCAAGAAAAAATGGAAATGCGCTGGCTGCGCATAGGAAACCGACCCAAAGGGCCAGACTGGCAATCCGAACTAGTCTCAGTGTGCTACACCGACAACCCCGACATCCTAAGCAACCTGCGGCCATCCGACAGCGAATTCCTACACGGAATCGAATGGGAACACGCCTTCAGAGCCGTCAACCTAGTCGGCAACGACGGAGTCATGCCCGCCTACCGAGGCAGCGAGAACACCGAACAAGGGCTGCGCGCCCACAGCTTCGGAGCGGCCCCCGACCTGCCCTGGGAAAAAGTCCAGATGGCCCGCTCCGCCCTAGTCCCAACCCTGCGATACCACTACGTACAGCTCGAGCAGACCGACGAAGCCGGAGGATTCCGGATCATCTGCGGAGACGCCGACCCGCTGGACCGCTCCTACCTATTCCGAGACTGGGCGTTCGTGACCATGGGCGTCCCCACCGAGAAACCGCAGATGGACTTCTACGTCGGAATAGGAGCCGACGGCGCCCCCGTCAAATTCGCATTCGACGACGAATCCCCCCACCTCATCGTCGCCGGAGCATCCCTATCCCTGGACACCGTCATCGTCAAAGCGGACGGCACCGAAACCACCATGGGCAACATCAAACAAGGCGACCGCATCCTAGACGACAAAAGCAAACCCTGCACAGTCACCCAACTATACGCCATCTACAACCCAGAACGATGCTACCGCTTGACATTCGACGACGGCACCACCATCGAAGCATCAGACACCCACAAATGGGAAACCGAGACAGCGACGCAGCGTGGACGAGCCAAGAGGCATTTAGCTGCGATAACTGCTAGAAGCCTACCTGTGCAAGAACAATTGGCTGCTATAGAGCGAGCGTTGCAACGTTGCCCCGACAGGCATTGGGATGATAATGAACAGCGCCAACCGGACCGTCTGTACGACGTCCAAGGTCACTGGATTGGAGTCGTGCCCAGCGAACTGTCGGGCGGGTCGCAGCCGGTGTATGACTGGCAGGGCGTCAGTATGGTCAGATCGGGAGCTTTAGCCACCGAAGTCGGATATGAGAACACCCTGCGCCGTCTAGCGAAATTAATCAAAGCGACACAACATACTGTGACGGTGAAGGGACGCAGCAGACCGGGACGCATGCGAACCCTGGCACTGCATCCGCGCAATGAATTGTTACGGCAACTACAAGACAGTATACCTACACTAATTCCCAATACCATATCGGTAGCCAGTCAATCGCATGCAGTTACCACACAAGATATTTATGAAACTCTGTGGACCACCGGCAGTCGGCACACCCCTAACCATGCTATCCGTCTAGCTCCGCCGATTGAATGGGAACAAACTTCAGACGAACTGCCGGTTGACCCGTACACTCTAGGGGTCTGGCTGTCCCCTCAGAACGACTGGCAGACTCCCCCGATAGCTGAACAGCCGATAGAGTCGTACACTCTTGGGGCCTGGCTGGGCGACGGGCATACCTATACGGGAGCTATCGGCTGTGCGGACCCCGAGATCTTCGACGAGATCAAAGCTCACTACGAATTGACTAGCACGTACCGACCTCATCGCATACGCGAACTAGACCCTAATTACCGTGTTGCCTATTTCCGCGGTCTGGCGCAGGCGCTGCGCAAAGCCGGGTTGTTGACTAACAAGCACATTCCTGAGACTTACCTGCGGGCACCTTTGGCCCGGCGTCTAGCGCTGTTACAGGGACTGATGGACACCGACGGGTCTTGTGATGCCAAACAGGGAACCTGCGAATTCAGTACCTCTATTCCCGTGGTTGCTGAGGGTATGCGCCGGCTGCTGTGGAGCATGGGTATCAAACACGGTATGAACACCCGCCAACCCAAATGGCCTGGTTCTAAATTGTCCTACCGTATCCGGTTCACCACCGACCAGCCTGTATTCCGTCTGCAACGTAAACTGGCCGTCATGCCGCCTACCGGCACCCTGCGAACCACACAGAATTACCGATATATAATGTCCTGCGAACCCATTCCGGTCAAACCGATGCGCTGCATTCAAGTAGATTCACCTACCCATCTTTTTGCTGCTGGAAGGGCTGCAATAATTCTATATAATAGTGGCATGGGAAAGTGCCTGACCTTGGGTACGCCTATCCTCAAAGTGGACGGTACCAGCACCACGATGCGGGACATCCAAGCCGGCGACATGATATTCGACGAGACCGGGCAGCCGTGCCGGGTGACCCGTCTGTATGACATTCAGACCCAGCAGAGCTACGAAATCGAGCTGGATGAGGGGGAGATCATTCGGGCGTCCGGTAACCACCGCTGGGCGGTGTGGGACGCCGCCACCCGTGCGGAGCTGTACGCCCAAGATGAGCAGGACTGGTCAGCTAACCCCGGGCGGCTGGGGCCGCGGCTGTACACCACTGAACAGCTGATGGGTGTAATGGGGCAGGACGTCCCGGCGATCCGGGTGGCGCCCGCTCTGCCTGGTGTCCACAACCCGGGGCTGCCGGTGGACCCTTATGTGCTGGGTGTCTGGCTGGGAGCGGGCCAACAGGGCCAAAGCAACATCGCCCGGAGCGACGGGGACAGAGCGGTGCTAGACGAGGTCTCTATGCTGTACCCGGAGCGCACTGACGATACGGCGATGGGGGTGGGGGCGGGACAGTACCAGACGGATTACCGTGGTCTGGGCCGCGATCTGGCGGCTGCCGGGGTGCTGCAGCGCAAGAACATCCCGCCGGTTTATTTTTCTGCGTCGGTGAAGCAGCGGCGGGCGTTGCTGCAGGGTTTGATGGACACTTGCGGTCTGGTGGTGCGCAACCCGGTTAGCGCGGTGGTGGGTATGGGGTTGCGGGGTCCGGTGTGTACGTGGCGGCATCAGGACGCGGTGTTGGTCCGGGATGTGTACCGGCTGGTGCGCACTCTGGGACTTAAGGCGAGCACTCCTGTTCCGCTGCCTGCGGTTGAGGGACAGGTTAGGGGTTATCTGATGGTTGTGTTTGTCGCAGAGGCTAGTGACGCTCCGTTCCGGGTGCATCCGGATAGCAAGAATGTGCCGGATGTGCTGCCGGGTAACGCTCATCAATGGCATTACATCAAGGCGGTCCGGCGGGCTGGGCAGATGGCGATGCGCTGTGTGGATGTTGACTCGCCGAACCATCTGTTTCTGTGTGGCGACGATCTGGTGACTACTCATAACAGCGCGTTTTTGCATTCGATGGTGCTGCAGCTAGCGAATAAGAACACTCCGGAGCAGTGGGAGCTGCGGATCGCGGAGCCCAAGAACGAGCTGCAGCGCTATAAGGCGTTGCCGCATGTCACCCGGTTTGTCGATATGCGCACTCCGTCTCCCAACATTTTCGGGCCGGTGGCGGATATGTTGGAGGAGCTTAAAGACGAGATGGAACGGCGGTACGGAATTTTTGAGCGGCTGCCGGGCAAGCCGTCCAAGCTGGAGCAGGCGCTGGAGAACCCCGCCCTCACCGAGAGGCTCCCGTATATTACATGTCTGATTGAGGAGTGCGCTGACTATTTTGTGGAGCCGAAGCGCAAGGAGCAGAAGGAGGATTACGCCCGGCTGATGGAGCCTCTGGAGTGGCTGTCCCGCAAGGCTCGTGGTGCCGGTATCTATCTGGTGGTGTGCACCCAGCGGCCCACCAAAAACAATCTGCCCACCCAGGTCAAAGCGAACAGCCGCAAAATTGGCTTCGGTACCTCCACCGGTCTGGACTCGATGATCATTATCGACCAGCCGGGCTTGGAGCTCATCCACACTAAAGGCCGCGGCCTGGTGTCGGCGTTCAAGGGGTACCGGGGGTTCCGCGGGTTCTTCCTGGATGACGGGGCGGGCGGCCGCAACGACCTGCAGCGCTATCTGTCCCCGCTGTGTGTGCTGTCGCCCGACCGGATGCTGGGCGCCACGGTGGACACCAGCTGGCAGTGGCCGCCGGCGAATTTGGTGGCTGTCGCTCCTGCAGGTGATGTATAGTCAGCACTGTGGCACACAGTCGGTATGGGCCGGGGCAGCACCGTTGGCGGTATTGGGACGAACCAGTATGCCAGGCGGGATGGCCGGATGGTCGTCTCGTCGACGGCCGGGTCGTCGTTAAGTCTGCTGGCCCAAGCTAAGAGTCAGGCCGCCCCACCTGTCGACCGGGATGAAGAGCGGCTGTGCGGGGAGATCTGGGGCACGGACTGTTCCGTCTTGATAGGACCGCCATATTGGAGCCATCTGGGACAGGACGGCCATTGGCACGACCTCGCCCGCGGGACCAACAAACTGCAGGGCCGGCCGCCCGAAGTGCTGGCGCTGCTGGCGGCGAGTACCAGCCCGACCATCGTGACGGAGGTAGCTGGTAATCCGGAGTGCCCCCCGGAGCTGCTCGCCGAGATCAGCCCTCGATGGCCAGCCGAGAGCGACCCGGGGGTGAATTCGTATTTTATCAGTATGTCGGGCAACGCGGTGCAAGCCGCGGTGGCGGGCAACCCGTCGTGCCCAGTGGGGCTTCTGAGAGAGCTAAGCGGTAGCCCGGGTATGCATGTCCGGAGCTCGGTGGCCCGTAACCCTGCCACCCCAGTGGACGTCCTAGCTGGGTTTGTCAAGGACCCCAATCGGCATGTGCGGGCGGCGTTAGCCAGCAACCTTAAATGCCCTCCTGAGATATTGCGACGTCTGGGTCGCAGCTCGGCGTTGTTGGTGTGCGGACAGGTGGTTAACAATCCTGGCTGCCCACCTGATGTCTGGGCGGATTATGGCCAGTCTCAGCATGCTAACCGGCGTCAGCTGTTGGCGCGCAGCCCCCATTGCCCGGCCGCTTTGTTCGGCCAGCTGGCCGCCGACCAGGACTGGCAGACACGTGGTCATGTAGCCCGGAACGATAGCTGCCCGGCGGACATTCTGGAGCGGACAGCCGGAGACTCGGATATCCGGGTGAAGGCTTATCTGGCTGCTAACCCTAGCTGTCCGCCCGGGACGTTGGTGGAGCTCAGCCGGCTCAAGAGCAAGACTGTGGCCCGTGAGCTGGCGGCGAACCGTAGCTGTCCGCCCCAGCTGTTGGAGAGGTTGTTGCAGCATTCGGACGAGCAGGTTCGTCAGTCGGCGGTCACCAACCCGATGTTACCTCAGCACACTCTGGCGATGTGGCAGCTGACCCACGGGTAGTGGCATGATCGGCGCGTCTCGAGCTGGGCTGGGGGCCAATCAGTATCGGGCCGGGCCCAGCCGGATGCTAGCCGCAGCTGGAGATAACGAGTGTCCTGGGTTGCTGGTTCAGGCTAGATCGACGACCTGTCGGTGCGGCGGTGTCTGGGGGTCTAAATGTCAGGCTTGGGTGGGCCCGCCTCATTGGGGTCACGGGAAGCATCCTAGCCCTCAATGCAAATGGGCGGCGGCCCGGCTACCGGGGACACCGCCCGAGGTGCTGGCCAGCCTGGCTGGCGATCCGGATTTCCAGGTTCGGGAGGGAGTGGCAGCCCATCCCAACTGTCCGTCTGATGTTCTGGCCAGGTTCAGTGAGAGCGGTGACGGGATGGTCCGGCGCGCTGTCGCTGGCAACCCCTCCAGCCCGCTAGATTTGCTGGCCGGGTTGGGTGGGGATAGCTCGGCGGGAGTGCGTATCGGTGTGGCCAGCAATCCTGGGTGCTCCCCGGTGTTGCTGCGGCAGTTGAGCGCGGACAGTGACTATCTGGTCCGGGCGGCCGTGGGGCGCCACCCGTCGTGCCCTCTGGACACGGTGCTCGGCCTGGCGCGCCGCCACGAGCCGGCGGTCAATGCCGGTATCGCCGCTCGAGCTGACTGTACCGAGGAGATATTGCGGGAGCTGTACGGCGGGAGCCATGTGGGCTCTCTGCTGCGCTGGTCGGTGGCTGCTCACCCTGCCTGCCCGTCTAACATCTTGCAGAGCCTAGCCGAGGAGTGCGCCGGCATGGATATGGGGCTGCGCCAGGCGCTGCTGCGCAACCCGGCCTGTCCCGCTGCAGCTCTGGACATTTTGTATAGCGACTGGAAGCCTGATGCTGCCGCGGTCGCCGTCCATCCTAATTGCTCAGCGGCGTTGTTGGAACGGATGAGCAGACAGTGTGGCGACCGGAGCGGCGAGATTATTGCCGGCCACCCGGCGTGCACACCGGCGACGTTGATGTCGCTGTTTGACCGTCAGGGTATGGTCCGGACACGGCGGGCGGCCGCGGCCGCCATGGCCAGCAGGCCTAGCCAGCTGATTTTGGTCAGCGATGGTGCCGGCGGCGCTCGGTGGTGTTCGTTCGCTGATATCCTGCAGCGTTCGCTGCTGCCGGCAGCCAGGGCGCTTACTGAGGACCAGGCCTGTCCGGGGCATCTTCTAGCGATATTGGCCGGGCACAGAGACCCAGTGGTGCAGAGCGATGTCGCCCGTCACCCGGGAGCAACGGCAGCTATTTTGGTCTCGTTGCTTGGTTGTCCACATGGGCAGGTGGTTCAGGCGGTTGTGAGCAATCCCAATCTGCCTCGGTCGGCTTTGGCTATGTGGCAGCTTGCGCGATAAACACATCACTATGGCACATCACGCGGAGTGGGTGACACATTACTTGTCGTGAATGGCCCGGTCGGCCGACATTATTTGTATGAAATTTGCAGCGGCCCACCTAGGGCTTCGCCGGTCAGCAAGATAGGAGGGCATTGTGCACACTCTAGTCGCTCTACAAACTAAACTGCTAGCAGCGGCAGCAACAACGGGGACTACGGGGAACGGAGCTACCGTGTCGACTCAGGCTACTGCCTTCTTGTCGACCCAGCTGGGCAAAGACCTGCAGACAGGTCTGCAGTTCCTGGCCTTCCCGCTCTGCCTCTACTTTACCTGGATGATCTTCAGGCACGTGTTCCGCAAGAGCCACACCGAGGCTTTCATCCTGTTTGTGATGGTGGCCGTGGCTCTGGCTGTCATGATGGACCTGAGCTTGCTGGTCTCCCTCTGGGGTTCAGCACAGAACCTCGGCACAGATTTCATACATGCGCTGTAAGTCCGGGGGCATGAGAATGTATGGCCCAGGACGAGCATGATCCCGAACAGGACGGCCCGCTGCTACTGTTTCTGGCAGAGGTGCTGGCCAAACCTCAACGTGTCCTAGCTAGCTCCACTTTAGGCCGCAACATCCCCTTGAAGGGGCTGATTTACGGCGGTCTCGGGGCGTTCATAGGTCTGCTGCTCGCTCTGGTTGTCCATATGTTCCTGCATTCCATGCTGATACTGGGATGGGTTGTCGGTCTTAGCGCCCTCATCGGGGCGGCTGTCGCTAACAGCACCCCGTTGAGGGGAGAACGGTTTGGCACCTGGCTGCGACTGTTTATTGCCAGCAAATTCGGCCGGGTGGAACTGAACGGTGAGCGTTGCCGGTTGTACTTAGACGTGGCCCCCATCAAACAGCTGGAGCAAGGGGAGTACCTGCTCCAGTCCGCCACAGTCAAAGTGGCTCCCGGCGCTGTAGATCGCCGGGGTCTGTTCGTTGATTAGCGCCGCGCTGCTCGCCGCAACTAACTTCACTGGCACCGGAGCGTCCTGCTTTAACAGTCAGTGGAACTGCCTGCCCGCGTGGCGCTGGGACGCTCTGTCCGCCGGTCTGCAGTTCCATCAGAACCTAGGGATAGGCGACGTCGTCACCCAGGGGCTGGACACCGTGGGGA
>Ga0182030_10013877_pt1 | contig 15985 bp, 9 predicted proteins | sample 812S3MmetaG_FD_121299 | JGI IMG/M metagenome (GOLD analysis project Ga0182030, IMG submission 121299) | Permafrost microbial communities from Stordalen Mire, Sweden - 812S3M metaG (Illumina Assembly) | ecosystem: Environmental > Terrestrial > Soil > Wetlands > Permafrost | place: Sweden...
AGAGAGGGAAGAGAAAAGCCGATAACCCCAATGAAAATAACTTCAAAAAAGAAGGGAAAGGAGGTGTCAAATAAAGGCGAGTCAGAGCAGACGCATATATTAACTATAGAAAAAATCGAGAAAACAAAAAAGGAACCTTCAACTAAAATAATAGTGAAGAGTAAAAATAAAATCATAAAGGTGATCCCGCTCAAAAAGTTCGATTTTTAATAATTATAGTAATATTTAACAAAGATACATAAACAGTAAAAAATAAATAGTATATTATAAGTTATTAACATGGCGGATTATTCGTTTAGTAGAATCCAAGACTACATTGCAAAGGTTAAAAATAATGAAGATGTAACTGATTTTCTTCTTAAACATCCAAAAACTAAGGAGGATGCAGTAAAATGGGATTATAAATACTGGAAAACGCAACCAGTTACACAAATCGGGAAGATGGCTCCTTTACCAAAAATAATCAATAAAGAAATTTTGAATAAACACAAAGAGGAAGTAAAAATGTTGGAACCTTATACATGGAAAAATTTTGATCTGAATAATGATGCAGATATGGAAGAAGTAGTTAAATTTATTAATAAATATAATGTTAGTGATGAAAATAGTAAATTTAAATATGTTTATACGAAGGAAAATATAAAATATATGTTATCACATAAACAAAATAGGGGTTATATTTTTGGAATGACAGCTATTTCTAACAAAGACGCAACATCCTCTGATAAAAATTCTACTATTACGGGCGGTATTGTGTGCTATACTATTAAAAAATTACAATTATTTGACTTAATAAAAGATGTCGGAAGTATTAAATACATTGGTATTCATCCAAAATTGCGAGATAAGGGATTGGCTAAAATATTAATAAATGAAACAGTGAGAAGATTAATAGCGATGAATATCGAAGTGGGTGATTTTAGAACAAATTTATATATACCGACACCGATTTGTAAAGTTGAATACTATTATAGACCAATAAATTACAAAAAAATGTATGAGTTAGGATATGTTAAATTAGAAAATGTGAAGGAATTGAAGAGAGCAATTGATGAATATAAAGTGGATCATACAGTGAAAAGTAAGGGAGTAAAATTATCAAGCCAACCAATTGAAAAAATAAAACAAGCATATGATATATTGTGTGATTACCAGGATAAATATAATATTTATGAAAAATACACATTAGAAGAATTTATACATACATTTATGAATAATAAATCTATTAGTTCTTACGTTATACTAAATGAAGATGGTGATGTTCAAGATTTTTATAGTTATACAAAATATGGGATGAAATCTGTAGAAAAAAACGATTCAACAGATTCACTAAGAGTTGCAAAAATACATACGTATACTTCAACAGAAATTACACCATTGAGTATATTCAAATCTGCTATAATTGATGCAAGTAATGAAAGTATTGATTTATTTACAAGTACTGATGTAATGGAAAATTTGGAGGTATTATATGATAATTTCAATAAATTTGTCAAAGGAGAAACATTTTTGTATTATAATTTTTATAATTGGGAATGTCCTGAATTATCACCTGAACAAGTATGTTATCAATAAATGATAATTTATTATAATTCACCAATTTTTTTTTAAATTTACCAAAAAATTGATATATTTTTATATAAACTAAAGTTGATGTAAAAAAATGAATAATATTTGATACAATATTTAAATTCAATGACAATAAATTCACAAATGACTCACACGCAATCATCAGTTTCACCGATAACTCCACCGGCTCCTATATATGATGGATCGATATCAGTACATGAATATCTTGAAAAAGTAAAAGAATTTGAAAAAAATATAAGAAAACAAAACTATGATAAAATTTTAATATTTATAAATGAGTTGATAATGTCACAATGGACATCTTTATCAGAGATACCACAGATATCCAGAGAAAAATTATTAGAGAATAAATTTTACAATAAGAAAATTATGAATGAATATTATAATAAACTATCAGAAGTGTTTGGTGTAACACCATTCGAAATGATAATAATTTGTGACAATTATTATAATGATCCAGATCAATTTATAAATTTTTTGGAAAAAGTATTGAATACAATAAATTATTCAATGATACAAAAAATTGTAAAAAATAATAATATTGATCAAATATTTTACGTTATAAGGCCTAAAAAAGAAAAAGATCTTGATAGTCGTTTAAATTTTTGTCATTATAAACAGAGAAAAAACTATTATCGATAATAAGTAATATTTAAATAAAATTTAAATACGATCACAAATCGTAATAAAGATTGAAAATAAAATACACAATACATATAGAAATATTATTATAGATTATTATTAATTTCATGTCAATAATTGTTAATAGTGGTGGGATATACAAATCCGTAAATGATGATCGCGATTACAGATATGTATTATTAAATAACAAATTGAGTGTCATCCTTGTAAATGATAGTAATGCTACAATTTCTGCTGCATCTTTGAGTGTTGGAATTGGATCTATTGATGAAAAGGGACATCATGGGTTAGCTCATTTTCTGGAACATATGTTGTTTTTAGGTAGCGAAAAATATCCTAAAAATGATATGTATAGTTCGATATTAGCAAAATATGGTGGTATGAGCAACGCGTTTACAGCTGATACATTTACATGTTATTATTTTTCTGTTCATTCACAAGCATTTGTCGAAATATTAGATATATTCGCTCAATTTTTTATAAAACCATTATTCAATGATGACTCGATATTAAAGGAAATGAATGCTGTTAATTCTGAACATGAAAATAATATAATGAATGATAATTGGAGAAAAAATCAGATTATGCATACAATATGTAAAGAAAATCATCCATTCAATTATTTTGGTACTGGTTGTTTAAAAAGTCTTAATGTTCCAGGTATTGTAGATAAGGTTAAAGAATTCTACAATACAAATTATTCAGCTGATAATATGTGTTTGTCACTAGTAAGTAATATAAGTTTAGATGAATTAGAAGAAATGGTTAGAAATATATTTGAATCAGTGCAAAATAAAGATGTCTATGAAAACTGCAGTAAAAGAATCTATGAATTACCGTATGAAACACCGAAATTAATTACGATAACACCGATAAAAACAAAAAATAAAATACAATTCGATTGGCAAATAGATGATATGGATAAATTTAGGACCACTTACAAAAATTATACTGTTGATGAATTGATTTCTCATATTTTTGGTCACGAGGGACGTGGCAGTATATATGATTTACTGAGACGCAAGAATCTTGCACAAAGCTTATCGGCTGGTTTGGGTAATAAAACGGGAAATATTGGTACATTTAGCGTAACAATTGAGACCACACAGGAAGGATTTGAATCGGAAAATAGAAAATTAATTGAACAAATAATTTATGAATATATTGATATGTTTAAGAGATCACCTGAAGAGAAAATAAAAGAATTATATATGGAAACTAAACTATTAAAACATCAGAATTTTTTGAATATAGAAAAGGGTGATTCTGTATCGTATGCAAATGCCTTATCTAATGCTTATATTACGTCAGAAATACCAATTGATGAGATTATAACGAGTGGCAATTTATTAAATGAATACGATACAATTGTATATAAATTACTCAATGAAATAATGTCTAAGATGACAAAGCAAAATATGGTAACAATTTTATCATCAAAAAAATTTGAGGGATATTTAGACAAAGTCGAACCGTGGTATGGAACAGAATATTCTATTTCAAATTCAACAACAATAGAAAATGACGTTAATTCAGATGCAGAATTAAACCAAAAATTATATCTTCCAGAAAAAAATCCCTATATTTGCACAAATCTTGATATAAATACAAAGAGAACTAATGATGAGTATTTAAAAAAACTAGATCATGATACTATAGAAACATGGTCTCAATTCACAACTAAATTTAATGTTCCACATGTAAATATCTTTGTTGATATTATACTTCCTGAAATAAGAAATTCTATACATGATGTTGTAACATTCAGTTTGTTCTTGCGCTGTATTAATGATATAATGAATCCAGATTTATACGAATGTAATATGAGTAATTACTCGGCATCAATTGGAGTTAAAACAGATGCAATTACTATAACAATCTATGGTCCATCAGCAGGAATCTATAAAGTTATAGATATGTGTGCGAAAAAAATATTATATCCGGACATAACTCACGAAGTTTTTAACAGACAGAAATTAAAAATGATTAAAGATCTAACAAATACACTATTTGATCCACCACATGTTAATCTACATAGACTATTTGAGAATGCTATCGTCAATAATAGTTATTCGATAATCGAATTACTCGATAATATAGAGACGGCTACATATAGTTGTGTGCACAGTTTTGCAAATAATATGATAGGAAATTCATATATAAGAACTGCAACAATAGGTAACATATCAGAAACTGAATCAATACTGATAGCCGATATATTCAAACAATTCAAACCAATGAATGATAAACCAAAAATGTTGAGAACAGTAAAAATTTCTGATAAAGGAAAACCGATGATTATTAAAAATAAATCATATAATTCGAAGGAAACAAATTCGGCGACATGTATTTATATAGGTATTGACTATGTAAAAGCTGGTTATACTGAAAATTGGGATAAAATATTATGTATAACGAATTTTATAGAATTAATACTAGGCGATAAATTTTTCAACGAACTTAGAACAGAAGAACAATTAGGATATTATGTTTCATGTGGATTGATTTCAATGGGTCATTCAAATTTCAAATATAAAATGTTCAAATTTGTTGTACAGTCAAACGTTAAGGATGCCGAATTTTTATCACACAGAATTAAACAATTTATTCAAGATGCTAGAAAATTAATAGCCGATGTACCACATGAAGATTTGGAAGAAATACAAAAATCACTTATTGAGAACTTTGTGCGGCCACATGATAACTTACCAAGCTATGCTTCATATAATTATGATATAGCTATAAATTCAAATAATGTGATTAATTTTATTGAAATATGTGTTGATACAATTAAAAAAATAACATTAGATGACATCGTTGAATTCTATGATTACTATTTTCACAATGAAGAAAACAGAAGATTATATGATGTTCAAATGAATTAATTTATTCAGAAAAAATTAATTTATTTAGAAAAAATTGATATATTTTATTATTGACAAATTTATTTATTATTATTGATCTCTTTATCATACAAGCTACAATACTATAGTAATTCGATGGCAAATAATAACAATTCACAATCAGTCAATGAATTAGCTGAGGAAATTAAAATTCTTGATGTTACGCAGAAACGAGTAGCAAGTGTTATTAATTCAATTCAACACCCGTCAGAAACTGTTGATGATCTCGATGTATCATTCGATGATAATCTTGAACAACTAGTAAATGCCAGTGGAAATGGTCAAAATCAGAATCAAAATCAGAATCAAAATCAGAATCAAAATCAGAATCAAAATCAGAATCAAAATCTTGAAACGAAACATGATTATAAAAATGCACTAATTGAAAATTTACGCAAAGCATCTCCAGAAGACAGAGCAGCTTTTTTAAGTAATCTTGCTAAATTAAATAAAGTTAATCCAAATAACAAATCATACAGTGGTATGAATACAAAATACAAAAATGAATTGTTGGAAAAATTACATAATAAACAAAAACAACTAGGATTAGCAAGAAAGAATAAACAAACACTTCTTCGTATGAAACAAGAAGATGATAAAAATATGCAAGACATGAAACAAGTATTCTCTAATATAGTTCCAAATAGTCAACAGGCACAACCAAATCATGTTCATGATCATACTTGTAATCATAATCATAATGATCAAAATAATGATCAAAATAATGATAAAAATAATGATCAAAATAATGATTATGACAATGACCAAGAAGATCAAAACGACCAAGAAGATCAAAATGACCAAGAAGATAATAAAGAGGATTTAGAAAATAAAGAAAAAGGATTTACTAAAGTCTTGTCACGATCAGAAAGACGACAAGCACAGAGAAAAGCACAAAAACAAAATAAACACAAATAATTTTTTTTTATAAATACGACGAACACAAATATTTTGTATAAAATTTGTTCAAATTTTTATGATAATTTTTATGATAATTTTTATTATTGTGTTAAAATTTAAATAGCACAATAAGTAATTTTGTTTAAATTTTATATGTGTAATTCTACAACTCAGTAAATTGATAAATTAATAACGACGTTTATTGGAAACAGTACCACCCAACGAAACTGAGAATAATTTTATTTGTTTATCAACTTTGAGAGCTAGATCATTTATTGTTGTAGTAACATGTTCTTTAAATCTATCGAATTCATCTTTAGAGCAGGCAGTGCCGTTTGTCATAGAGGAAGCTTGCGATGTTTGAGATGAAAAGTTTCCAGAAGCAAGACTTGAATTTGTGTCTTCACTACCACTATTTTCTGTATTAATATCACTAGTTTCAGTATTGGTGTCAATATTTATGTTTTTGGTATTGAGTGATTTTAATACACGTGACGGCAAAGAACCGAACGAATTTGATACATCATCAACTGTTTTGCCATTCTTTGATTCAATTGATTCAGTTTCAAAACTACCAAATGATCCAGAAATTGTTCCTGATACAGATGATTTGGATCCACTTCCACTCGATGATATTTTATCTATTTCCGATTTAAGAGATTCAATTTCTTTTTCTAATGATTCTGTTTTTACTTTATGTTGACTGGCTTGTTTATCCAATAAATTAATTAATCTTAAAATTTTATGCATATCACATTTTACATCACTCACGACATTTACCAAATTAGAATATTGTGAATCATTATCGCTCGAATGTTCTGACTGTTCTGACTGTTCTGACTGTTCTGACTGTTCTGACTGTTCTGACTGTTCTGACTGTTCTGACTGTTCTGACTGTTCTAACTGTTCTAACTGTTCTGACTGTTCTAACTGTTCTGACTGTTCTGACTGTTCTGAATAGTCTGAATGTTTTGAAACATTTGAATGAGTTGGATTACTTGGATTACTTGAATGATTTGGATGACTAGAACCATATGAATGTACTGATTTTAATTCGGAATCAGTTTCAATTTCAGTTTCGGTTTCGGGTTCAATAATTGATTTAGAATCGGATTCAGATATTAATTCAGACTCAGATATTGATGAATGTCTTGAATGTAATCCATGTTCTTTATGTGATTCATGTGCTTCAGTGGATTCGGTAGATTCATGAAAATCAGTTGACTGTACAGATGCAGTTAATGATTCAGATGATTCAGATGATTCAGATGATTCAGATGATTCAGATGATTCAGATGATTCATTTTGTGTATCATATGTTTCGTATGAAGCTGTGTCAAATTCTGATGCAATATTTGTAACATTAAATGTTACATCATTTCCTGCTGAACCTACAATGGATGAACTTTCTGTTTTAACAGAAAATGATGAAGAAGTTTCGAGTACGTCTTTATTTTTCATTAATTCATTCATTATATGTTCATGATTACTTTTTTTTTCCTTTTCACCTTCTTTAATAATTTGGTACAAGTCATCTGACAATTCAGATACATAAGAAACAGATACAGTTTCTATTGTTCTATTGGACTCAGAAACTGGACTACCTGATAAATTTAAATCTTGATTTTCTGGCATTTAATATTATATTTATAATAATATAATATAATATTTAATATTAGTTATAAATAAATTAAATCTATAACTAAATTTGAATTGTGGCATCTTTCTCAACAATTTATGATAAAAAAAATAAAATTATACAGAACGAATCATATAATTTTTAACAATGAATCTGGAGCCGCCTATATTTTCTAAAATAAATACTTCATTAAATTTGACCCACTGATAAACTTGCCCCCAGTAACCAATTCCTCTCAGTGTGCCATTGACTGTTATAACTATTTCTGAATTACTAACTGGTTGTGTTATTCCTGAAACATTATTGTATTCAAATCGTGAAATACCTAGATTAGCAAGTTTCAATAATAAATTATATCCACCAACCAATTCTTCTCCTTCGACTGTACAGAGAGCTCCTGGATGAAATAAATCGATAATTGTATTAATTCCGTTAATTGTTTTGCTATAATAACACTTACAGAACTCTTCACCTATTTGTCCGTAAGTTAATTGATTCGGTATAACATATTGCATTTTAATATATATATATTACTGTAATTATATGTTATTTTTATTATATTAATTATCCGCATAATTTATAATAAATAATTTTGGTCAGTTTCACGACACACATAAATATTTTTACACATACAATAATTATCTGGATAAATTTTATTATTTAATCGTGCATGTTTTTTACAACATTTTGAATTATGAAATCTATTAGTTGGAAGATATAATTCATCACGTTCCCATTTTTTGCAATACATTTTACCACATCTGAAACACCAATCGTTACCACATCCTTCCCAATCATATCCGTTATCATTGTAACCACAAATAACATATTTTTTTTCTTTTGACGATGAACATTTGTGACCACAATGTGGACAATTTTTAACTATTATGTGTTCTGTGTTACGTTGTCTGAGTTCTTTTAGTGTTATAAATTGCGGTCTTGGAGGTTTCGAATTTGCGATTCTAGAAAATGTTTTTATTTGTGCTACATCGCTTGTATTTTGTAATAAATTATTAATAGACTCATATACGTCTTCCCGATATTTCAAAGAATTTAAATCATTAATATATTTTATCATTGTTTCATTATCAAATGCGATATCATATTTTTTTCCATTTATGTAACTCATCATTATATTGTGGTTTAATGGTGTCAAATTATATTTATTAAGCATATTTATTGCATCATCTCTGGTTTTTTGTCCTATGATATTAAATTTCAATTTATTATAACTATGATAACTATCATTATTCAACAATTGTTTAGTAATTTTAATATTATTTGTAGTACATGGAACTATATCATGTGATAATTTAATATTTATTTTATTATGAATTCTATCATTAATTTTATCATAAGAATATTCCATCACTTATTAATTATAAGATTCTATTAGTTAATATTTTTAGTGGAGCGAACGTACTAATTATCAAAATATATTTTTATTTTTTTTTATAAACAAGTATTGTATGAAAATCATTATATCGTTTTACATCGTCATCAAAATCTTTAAAATAATTATCAAAACTGTTTATATCAACAAATATTCGTTCCCATTGTTTCTCAAAATATTTTATTATATCATTTGTGTTTGGTATATTTTCTTCAAAGTTTTTATCGATCCAAGAATAATAAAATTTGTATGTATTATTTATTAGTTTCTCAACAATTAATTGGTTTTTATAATTGATATTATACATTTTATTTGTATCAAGTGTAAATATAACAATTATCGATCCAGTTTTTGATATTTTTTCGATATTATCATACAATATACTATAATTCACGCCATGATTAATGAATAAATGTATTGTATTTATCATAATTATTACATCGTATTTATTCAAATAAATATTATCATCGAAATAACCCCAATTATCTAGTAATATATCTCCCCAAATTACCAAGTCATTGGGTTTAATATATTTTGAACATTTAGCTAGACATCTATAATCTTTATCGATTCCAATATATTTATTGTATAGGTTTATATCTCTCAAAATTGAGCCATTTCCACATCCAATATCAAGTATAATGTCTTTCCTTTTTATTATTTTGTTCAATATATCGATATTCATCTTGTGTCTTAATTTAATGTAATTTTGTAGCATTTCATCTATTTTTACTTCTATATAATTTGTATGTATTTTATTTGGATAATATATATTTTTATCGTGCATGTATTTTACAATATCATTCGCTCTCCATTGTCTATGATGTTTGTTTGTATGATAAGTAATAATACTATTAACGATTGTATTGTTGTTAGCTTTTTGTTTATCATATCTTTGTTCAATTGGTTTGAATAATTCACTCTCATTAACGAATTCGCATCGATAAATACCATCAAAAAGATCTGTTGTATATGTGATGTCTATTACACTAATTTCGGTGTTTTCCATCGTTGTAAACTTATTTGAAACTTTCTCATAAAGTAAATCGATTGTCATCATGTTTGTCGGCTTTATTTTTAATGGAGAGCTAAATAATAAATTAGTTTTATTGTAAACAGACAAAATCCATCCATCATTTGGATAATATGTTGTGGCCTTATTATCGATAATATGAACAAAATCACTCAATGGCATTTCAACAAGAAATGTCAATTTAGGATACCAATTTATTTCTTTTTTTTGATTTTTAATTTTTTCAAGTTCGCGATATTCATTTTTAAACAAATTATTAACATCATCAATATTTTTGCATACAAAATTACTTTTATATTCTGAAGTAAAATTAAATTTATCTTCATACTTTGATCTTATCCATTTGAATCTGTTAAATGAAGTATTATTATGTGGTATTGGATATGATAACGTATCATATACATATTTGAATCCATCAATATCTTCCGCATTGAAATACAATGATTTATCCTTAAAAACCGATGTCACACCATCTGCTTTTGGGGACAAAGTTATTTGCCAATCATTATTATAATTATTTATTATATCAGCTACAAAGGCTAATTGGTGTGGTAATATATGTACAGGATTTGCCAAAATATTATGCATAAAAATTATTTTGAATTACATAACTGAATAATATTTTTATAAAAATCAATAAAATAATCAATTTTTTTTACAAAACATTTATGCCTCTTTTAGTATTTATAAAAAAAATGAAAATGTAATTATCTAGAGAGATCATTTATTATTGGTCAAATAATGAAGTTTATTGGCCATAAAAACATATAATATATAGTTACATATAAAAATATATAAAATGGCACAAACTGATAATATCAAAGATTATGTAGAAAAAATTGTTACTGATATGATTGATGAAGAAATCAGTACTGACAATATTGCAGACAAAACATACACTGCACATGAACGCCAATTCATGATTAAATGGGCAACAGATAAATTATATGAAAAAATTATCAGACAGAATAAAGGAGGTGAACCGTTTCGTTTTTGTGATGGTCCACCATTCGTTAGTGCTAATACATTGCATTTTGGTCATTTACTTGTCAGTTATATCAAAGATGCTGTTTTGCGATACAAATATATGAATGGTTACGATTGTTTGAACAAACTAGGATTTGATTGTCACGGACTTCCATTGGAAATGGTTGCATATAAACTATTAAATATTAATTCGAATCAAGAAGTTTATGATATGGGAATTGATAAATTCAATGAATTTTGTAAACAGACTGTACACAATTTTTCAGGAGCTTGGTATCCAATTTTTGAGCGAATTGCACGACTTGTGGATAAAGATAACACATATAAGACTATGGATACTAAATTCATGGAATCAACGTGGTGGGTTTTTAAACAACTATGGAATAAAGGTCTTGTTGTAAGAGGCTATGAAATTATGCCATATTCAACTAAATGTGCAACTCCTCTTTCAAATTTTGAAGCAACAAGTAACTATAAAAAAATCGAAACTGAATCTGTTTTCGTATTATTTCCTCTGAAAAATGATCCAACAATTAATTTTGTTGCATGGACAACTACACCTTGGACACTCCCATCGAATATTGCACTTACAGTCAATCCTAAAGCCCAATATGTTGTTTTGACAGACAACAAAGGTGTCAAATATATCGTAGCTGATCAATGTGTTGAAGAATGTAAAATTAGATATAAAACAAAAGAGAATTTTGGATTGGGACATGAACTTGTGGGTATTGAGTATAATCCACCATTCAATTATCTCAATCGTGATTCATACAAAGTTATCAGTGGTGATTTCGTTATTGTAGATAAAAAAGACAAAAAAGACAAGAAAAATAAAAAAGATAAAAAAAATAAGAGTAAAACTGAAACAGAACAAACAGGCGGTGAGGAAGAAGAGGAAGAAGAGGAATTTATTGGCACCGGTATTGTCCATACAGCTGCCGCATTCGGTGCTGATGATTTGCAGGTCTGTTTGGATAATAATATTATTAAACTTGAAGATGTTAACACAGTATGTCCAGTAGATGATGAGGGTAAATTTACATCTGTTGTGTCAGATTTTGAAGGACAAGATGTATTTGTAGCCAACGATAAAATTATTGAACTGTTGCAACAGCGGGGTATAATTTTGAAAACATACAAGTATAAACATAATTATCCTCATTGTCCGAGAAAAGATACACCTTTAATTTACATGGCTGTTCAAAGCTTCTTCATTGATGTTCCAAAAATTAAAGACAAACTGATTAGTGCAAACAAAAAAACAACATGGATCCCAGGATATGTTGGAGAAAAGAGATTTAACAATTGGATTTCTACCCCAAAGAAGTGGGGTATTTCACGAAAGAGATTTTTCGGTACTCCAATTCCAGTATTTATCAGCGATGATGGTGAAGAAATGGAATGTTTCGGTAGTATTGAAGAATTACTTGAACGTGCTGGTTTACCTAAAGATTCCTTGCCAGATATTCACCCAGAGTTCGTCGATAAGATTCAAATTCCATCAAAACAAGGAAAAGGTATGCTTAAAAGGACACTCGATCAATTTGATTGTATTGCAGAAGGTACACCAATTTCATTGAATAATGGAACAAGTATTCCAATTGAACAATTATATAACATGAATGTTAATGTTTTAGCGTATGACATGAATAATGAATTTAAAGGAATTGTTAAAGGAAAACACAATGCATTCAAACATAAGGGAGAACAAGAATGTATCGAATTGTATTTTTCTGATGGACGAAAATTATCATGTACACCCGATCATAAAATTCTTACACTTAATGAAAAAAATGAATCTGAATGGAAACTTGCAAAAGATTTGATCCCAAATGATACAAAAATTGTTGCATCTGTAAATAATCCATCATATAAATCATCTGATGAAGATAAAATTCAGGAAGAACAATGGAGTCTAGAAGCTGGAGACATGACATTTACTATGAAAACATTCGATGAAATTCAAAAATCAATGGCTTTTGCAAGAATTTTGGGATTAATGATTACTGACGGATCATTCCCTGTTCATAATGGACTTTATAAACAAGTTGGTTGTGTAGCATTTTTTGGACATATTCTTGATGCGACAACATTTTGTGATGATATTGAATTAGTTTGTGGAATTCGTCCAAATATTTCACAGGACAAAAAATTAATGTACATTGTGTATGTACCAAAGATAATGAAAGATATAATGATTTCTCTCAAAGGTGTACAAATTGGTCGTAGAATTAATCAAGAAGCAGTATTACCTGAATTCATCGTCGATGTAGTCAATAAATGTCCGAATAAAATTATTTGTGAATTTTTTGGAGGAATGTTCGGTGGAGATGGTATTTCTCCGTCATTACACTATTATAAAAGGAAGAACGGGACATATGGCAGTCAAACAGCAACAGTCGCTTTTATTGCTTCAAAGGATGGAGACAATATAGACACATTAAAAAATATGTATAATAAAATGATTAAAATAATGTCCAAAATTGGTATTAATATGAAAATTCATGGACCTTACTTAAATTCATCTTCGAAAAAAGAAACAAAAAAAACTAAAAAATATAATATGCTACTTAATCTAGGTTTAGATTCATCTAATATAGTTAAATTTAGCGAAATTATCGGATTCAGATATTGTTTACATAAACAAATGCGACTAACTGCATTCGTAACATGGCATCGAATGAGAAGAGAAGTAATTAAACAAAACAGTGATTTTATTGAAGCCATTGAAGAACATAAATCTACTAATATGTCAAAGCCATTTACTGAAATATACAATGATGTTAAACAGACATTGATTAATTTTGGAAGATTTCCATATCCAAATAATATTCTAAGCATTGATGCATTAAAAGATCATATTAAGAATGATATCGATGACATTATTAATTTGCCAAGTTTCGATACATGGTTTGATTCAATGAATGTCCTAAATTTGTTCATTGACAAAAAAGATTCGAAGAATTCAAAAATAAATCTAGATTTTGATCCAACGGAAATTAAACCTTCACGCGCTATTACACATAGTGTTTCTCGTGATAGAAATACTATTCCAACAATGAATTTAACATTGATCAGTAAAAAATCTGTTGGTAAATTAAATGTATATGATATTACTGTTCCACAATATGAATCTTTTGTGGCAAATGGTATTGTCGTTCATAATTGTTGGTTTGAAAGTGGTGCTGTACCATATGCCCAATACCATTATCCTTTTGAAAATAAAGACAAGGTTGATTCCTCGACTGGTTTTTTTACTGATTTCATTGCCGAAGGACTTGACCAAACTCGTGGATGGTTCTATACTTTGATGGTTATTTCTGCTGGTCTATCTGATGATGACAATATTGTTGCACCTGCAAAGACAATTTTAACGACTGGTCTGATTCTTGATGAAAACGGTGTCAAATTCTCAAAAAAATATGGAAATTTCAAAGATCCTATGGAATTACTTGACAAATATGGTGCTGATGTTATGAGGTTGTATCTACTTTCATCACCAGCTGTTCGAGCAGAACCACTATTATTTACTGAAAAACATATTGAACAAATGAAACAACGTGTTATTCCATGGATTAATGCTGTTAAATTCTTTGTTGAACATCGTATCAATTTTGAAAAGACGGTGGGTACATTTGACGAAGATGCTTATAAGAGTTCAACAAATGTGACTGATTTATGGATTCTTTCAAGAATTGGTTCACTTATTGATGCAGTCAGAGCAAAAATGGACGATTTTAACATTGATACTGCTGTCAAGGAATCTATCGATTTTATTGAAGATCTTACAAATTGGTATGTCAAATTTAATCGTGATAGACTCAAGGGTATGAATGGAACCGAACAATGGACTGTTTCATTGTCGGTTTTGCATCGTGTATTCATGTACTACACTAAAATGATGGCTCCATTTACTCCCTATTTATCTGAGTATCTTTATACATTCCTTAAAAAAAATCCTGATTCTATCCATCTCTGTGCCTATCCGAATGGAGCTGACAATGTACAAGATAAATCTGTTGAAATTGGATTCCGTAGACTTCAACAAGTAATTCTACCAATTAGGAAATTGAGAAATCAAGTGCCCGATTTATCATCAATCAAGGCACCCGTAAAAAGAGTTACCATTGTACATTATGATCAAACATTCATCGATCAAGTCAAAAGTTTCGAAGGATATATTAAAGAAGAAAATAACTGTTTGGCAATCGATTACAAATTACAGAGCGAATTTGAAACGTTTAAACTCACTCCAAATTTCAAAACATTGGGTCAAAAATACAAAAATCTTGCAACAAACATCAGAAAGGAATTAGAGAATATTTCACCCGATATTATGAGACAGTATGTGAATAAGGAAATTAATAATATCGATGTTGTCGTTGACGGTGTTAAAATAAGTTTAGATTCTGATTTTTTTGAGATTAAGCCAGTTCTAAATTTAGATTTCAATGAATCCAATCAATTAATTAACACAGAAAACGATCTAACTATAATCATTGATACAACATTCGATGAGGAAAATAAGAATTTATTTGTTGTGAAAAAATTTGTATCATTTGTTCAAAATATGAGAAAAGAAGCAAATTTACGTCCTTGGGATAAAATAAAACTATTTATTGGTACATCATCGAAAGATGCAAAGGAATCGATTGAACAACTAATGATAATTATCAAAAAATATAACGATAAAATTATTGACAGATTGGGTTGTTCTGTAGAAATTTATGAGTCCGGTAACCAAATTCCAGATACATGGAAATGGAAACAATTTAGTCAGGATATCGTTTTAGAAGAATTTGCTCACCCGATCCCCCTATCTATTATTTGGAATCCCACTGTGAGTACGAGTAATTCCAATTAAACCCCCCATCATATTTTTTTATTGTGAATAA
>Ga0182030_10013879_pt1 | contig 15984 bp, 18 predicted proteins | sample 812S3MmetaG_FD_121299 | JGI IMG/M metagenome (GOLD analysis project Ga0182030, IMG submission 121299) | Permafrost microbial communities from Stordalen Mire, Sweden - 812S3M metaG (Illumina Assembly) | ecosystem: Environmental > Terrestrial > Soil > Wetlands > Permafrost | place: Sweden...
AGGATTGTGGCCGTTGATGCAGTGGTGGATGCTAGGAGGATATTTACGGATTTTAGGGGGAAGTGGTGGGGTCGGAGATGAGGTTCTGGAGTGGAGCCAGGCGCCGAGGGTATAAGCAAAGATAGATTGAGTTAGGTAACCGGGTTGGAAATTCAAAAGGGGGAAGATAGCACCGATGGGGTAGAAGAGGCGAGTCAGAAAATTGGCTGTTATGTTTAGGATTATGGTACTAATGGCATTGAAGCTATGAGAGGTAGGGAGGTTCCTGAGTTGTGGTATTGGAATTTATAGAGAGACCAAGATCCGAGGCCTCAATAGGGAATAGCTGTGTGGTGATAGATGGCCAGTGCTGTGAGAAATGTCCGGAAGTTATCAAAATAATAAAGCCTGTCGGGTGAGGTAAGTGTGGATTGTGTTGGGGCCATTCAGAAAACTGACAGTTAGAAGTAAGGGCGGTATTAAGAAATACTTGTTCGACAAATGTTTTCCCCGGGGGGAGATTAGGTACAAATACTTTTCAATACCCGGGTAACGTGTTGACATAAAACAACATCAGGCCCGTTTACTTAAGCACGAGCAGTCAAAATTCATGTAAGCATACTCGCGCTTTGGTTAGTGGCTAAGACGGGGTATGTTAAGTCCGAAAATCACATAATATTGAATGAATATACACGCATTGTATGCTGACATTATCATAACTCATGATCTTCGTAAGAGTACTATCATATGCATCCGTCCAAACTCTCCCTGTATAAAATCAAAACCTGGGTATATAAAATAAAAGTAACAGAACGCCAGGCTTCCCATAAATCTGCAGATTTAGCCTCTGAGCTGATATTGACTGATTCAAGACCCACAAAATCGGTCTCGAGTATCCATCCCTACGTCTCGTGTAGGCTTAAATGTATAACAACATCAGCCAGAGAATGAGATTTCATTCTCGAAGATGGAGCAAAACCATAGCTTGAACTTCTGAATCACTTGCAGATCCTCTTTAGAGCCCTTGACCAACTCGCTCACACAACAACATGCATAGACATATGCTCTACTGCATCTTTAATGCTCCTCATCCACCGATGATTGAGGCAATAAGGACACCTCACAGGCGCCTCTCCCACGGTTCTCAACGCAGAACTCGACCTATCCGGGGCCGCTGGTGTAACCACTCCAGTGGCAGTATGCAGTGTAAACGGATGCGGACTCTGATGCGGCGTAGAATTCATATCACCAAAGAGCTGTTGATTGCTATCATTCGCCGTCTCACTACCCATCCCATCTAACGTCGGTTGACTCCTAATGTCTTGATTTCGCATATCCTGAGCCTGCTGTTGCTGCGGCTGCATCTCCGGACCCTCACTCGACCCCACAGTCTGCTTCTTCAAAATCTCCGTCTTCGCCCTACGACATTGCTGCAAGTGTACTTCCGCCCCATACTCCCTCAGCAAACACTCTCTAATCTCCACCGGCGTCGTCTCTTTCGTAATATTCATAAGCTTTGGTAGAATATCCATCAGAAACGGTAGCCTGGATGCACTATTCCTTTGCACTTTAGGTAAGACTGGTATGATCTGGCCGTGGCCGCCAACACTCTCCCGGGGTCTGCTCTCAACAGGCCCCAACACCCTCGCCCCACCAACAATATTTCCCTCCTCGTCCTGCCTAATCTCCACCGTCCCCATCCCACCCATTCCCCCCATCGCCGTATTGCCCTGTCCCTGCCCCGTATTCCCTTGTCCCATCCCTCCTCCATGCCCATTTACATGTTGTGCATGTCCGTGTGCCCCGCCATGTCCCGCAGCAGCAAGCCACTCCACCCCATTCAAACACGTATGCTTATCCCTCATCACCGTTACTCTCGCTAGAGGCTCCCTCCCACCCTTCCTCTCCCAATTGCATCTTATAACGAACGGGCAGTTCGGATCGCGTTTACAGCCTACGCGCACACGTCCCGTATCGGATTTGAGGATGCGGGGTTCGAAATGCGCTTCGATGGCCCAGGCGTGTAGGGCTTCTTTGAAGGCTTTTAGGGTGGGGAATTCTTGGCGAAGGTGCAGGGGTGGCATTGCTTTTTGTTTTGTTGGTCGGGTTGTTGGTTTGGCGATCGTGAATAGGGGGGTGGTTCGGGGTATAGAGGTGATGGGGTAGTGAAGTCGTTATGGAGGTTGGGTCAGTTTAAGGTGAGTTGGGCTATGCGATGTGGCAGGATAAGCGGCTGGGTCATACGCAGAGGTCCGTGCATGACCAGGGCCTGGAAATTCTCCAGATTGAAGGTCAGAAATTCGTTAGAGTCAAGGAGCCAGGATCTCAGCCTCACATGCACAGGACTCTTCATTCATTTGTTCACTACTTTTGAGTTCCTCGTCAACCTAACGCTCATCCGATCAATTTCGATCCCAGCAAACAATGATAGCTAATCGAATTGATTCCAACAAGAGAAACCAATGGTATGTCGTCCAGATAATATGCAACCCATGAGAGCAAATGAAAGCAAATTTCCCAAGCAAAGAACACCTTGAAACGCCGATATCCTCCTATATATCTCTCATTCGTCCCCATAAAAGTTCTGTCATTGCGAAGAAGGTCTGCTTAAAGACGCAAATGAGTGTGGGTTGGCTGTCCTCAACAGCTATTACCACCCCCCACGAAAAAGTCTTACATTGAAAGCAGATTAAGAATTGTAAGTCGAAAGTATATTGTCCAAAACTAGTGGGTGGTATCCCGCCTTTCCAGCTCGTCTCGAATGAACATCGTCCGGCGGACTTCTGCCTGCAGTCCAGGAGCGCTCGGCCTGATTGAAATCCCGTTCAGTTATACTCGACGTAAATGATAAGTTTATCGTTCCTCCTAAGGGCGAAGTCCAGATCATTGTTGCTCAGCAGACCTGGACGCTCACCACTCGTCTCGTCCTTGTAGAATAATGCTATTTCCTCTCCTTGTGGAATCTTTAGTCGGTCCCGGATTTTCTCGTACAGTTGTTGGTAATTGATATCAGTAGGTACCCGAATCGCAATGAGATCGTCGCCGAAGTAAATCTTTACTTTCATTGCTGAAACTTGTTGGCCATTTGTAGCGGTTGGTGAGAGGGAGTTGTTGGATGGCTGAGAAAGAGATGAGGCTTGGCGTGTTGGTCCTTGATTGCCGTTCGCTGAGAGTGAGGGTTGGCCCTTTTGATGGGGAGAATTTCGTGCAGGTGCTGCTGTTAAACCTGAGTAACCAGCCCCATTTAAATTGCCACGTGATGATTGTCTAGACGCACCATTTGTTGGGGAATCATTAGAAGACTGCTGTGATCCACCAGACAAGCGATACTCATCATTAACAACCGCCGGGTCCATCTCGTAGTCCCCTTCTCGAGGTGCAAAGAATTGCTTTACTAATGTGCATCGTGAGATGTAAGGAGGTTGTGTGAGAAGATTCTTGACATAGGCATCCAAATTGTGTTGTCTGCCTTCTGTAATCGCGTCTGTGACATAATTAACGGGTCCTGGCATATACGGCAGCGATCTCTTTTGAGTGCCAGTATTGCCAGCTTCAGCGGGGAACTCTGTCAAAAGCGCAATCTGGAAGTCATAAAAGTCTTCATAGTATCTTGAGAGCTCCCAGTGTCGTCCATCCTCCAAGGTTGCTTCAATGACAAACCAATATTTGTCCTCCGCAAAGCAGTATCTGGGTATTCGCGCTTGTATAGGGGCATAGAGTTGAGATGTTGATTTCGAGAAGTACTGCTGTGGTTGTTGAGGACCGCGAGCTTGTTGGGATTGTCTGGCTTGCTGCTGCTGCTGCTGCTGTTGCTGCGTGAAATTAGCATATAAATGGATTCGGGAAGAAATCACTCACAAATGCTTGAGCATTGCTCTGACTCTGGCGACCTTGCTGCTGCAAACTCATCCGATCCATTCCCTGCTCTATGCTTTGTTGTGGCGCCCCTGCACCCTCAAACTTGCCAAGTGTAATACTGCTATTCTTGTAATCCGCCGCCATCTTCTTCCATTCCTCAACCTTCGGCACACCCGCTCTTTGAACTGCCTCCTGCGCATCTGTTACGGCTTGACCAGAAGTCATGTCTCTAATCTCAATGAAGGACACTGGAATCAATCCTGGTCCTCCCAACCTTCCAATCGGCTTCGCAACAAACCATTCCGGATTCGACTGGGCAATAACTATGATCGCCTCTCCCGCCTTAGCTTCAAGCTCATCGGGTCGTTCCGCTGCAAAATCGTACATCACAATACCATATACCATCGCGCCAGATCCCTTGCCCATCGTCTTCGACATGCGCGGCCCGTTCTCAGTTCCTACCAGAGTTCCTGAACCTGATGTATCAGAGTATCCTGAATCGTGATCCGGTAATCTCATCTGCGGAGACTTGTCCGATTGTCCACTGTCCCTTTCTGTCTTTCCCAGAGCTTGGAAGAAAGCCACTGGCACCAATCCTCGAGCATCTGGCAACGCGGGATTGCATGCTTCGTACCAATCCGTGTCATTTTCTCGTCCAATTACGTGGAAGAAGTCGCCTTTTTGGAATGATAACTCTTGACTTGATTGAGCTTCATAATCGTATAATGCGCGAATTACCTGAGATCCGATTAACGCCATCCACCTATAACCTTAGACAATTTTAAACATACCTTTTTCGGAGGGACAATCGCGATAGCTGATTTTGGCGTTATAGATATATGTTGGACCTTACTACTGTCCTTATCCCCTTTTATTGACCTTCTGAGAGCCTGAAAGAACCGTATCTGTTAGCAAGAATCCTTCGCAAGCCAGCCTCGAGGTCAAAGACCCACCTTCATAATGTTTGCTTTGCTTTACGCAGCACCTCTTACAAGGGCAACAGCAAAAATATCGAGTTCTCCTCCTTTGTCGTCGCAGTTCTGGGAGGCTGTCGCAGCGCGGGTAAATCAGAGTCCTTGGTCGGGTCGTTTGTCAACTGTTTCCTCGGCGGCAACGGTCACCACAACAATCGATAAGAAGTTGGGCAGTCGAGAGACAAGTTTGCTGATGAGGCGGCGGAGATGATTCAGCAGCGCAAGCAAGATTAGGAAATTCCCTGCAGTTCGCGTGTCTTGTCGAGGATGGTCTTCCTTGGAGAAGGAGATGAGGAGGGGAGGCCAGACAAGGGTTAGGGACTTTTTCGGAATCGGGTCTAGTTCGAAACAATGGGCTTTTTGGGGCGTTCAAAGCAGAGAACTTCTCCTTCTCGACCGCGGCTGAGGGTCGAATGAGAAGGAGAATCTAAGCTCCGATGGTGAAGGGAGAATTCTCGTGCGGTGAAAATTCTTATCCAGTAAGACGACGATAACGATCGGGTGTTTAAAGGCAGGGAATGTTTGGGGTACAGTACGTATATCTTTTTTTGGAATCAATAACGGTAGTTGAGCGTTTGATCCACAGCAGGGCAGGACGCCGGACGGGCTGGATGGGAGAAAGGCCCAACTGGGGAATTATGAATTATTAGGGTATCTTATCGATTAACGACTACCTACAGTACAGTACTGCTAGTACAAGTACTGCATCCACGTTTTTTTTTTTAAGTTGCACCGTCACAAAGTACAAAGTTTGTGAAGAGGGGTTGAAGAATGTAGGACAGAGAGTATAAAGACGAGAAATGATGATAGATGCCGATATGTTAATATAATCGTTGGAGAGGAAGTATCAAGGGTCGATATAGGCTACCAAAAGCAATTCCATAAAATAAATGAAGGTGGTTTGATTTTTCCAGGCATTGAAGATCTCCTCGTCACACTGAGAAATGCCTCAATTGGAGAGAATACAGCTTTCGGTACCAACGCACAACTTCCTTGCACACTGCATCACCATCCGAATCATTCGAAAGCGATTCAATCACTTGATATCACCATTCACCCATTCGTCCCTCAATTGCGAACATCATACATAAGTTAACCTCCAAGAATTCAAATAAAATGCAATAAAATAAAATAAAAATCCCCTTCCCAACTGTTTGCTATGAGCTCTTGCATCCTACCTGCATCGCAGTGCGCAGGTCCGCCATCCCTCCTAATGGTCTTTCGCGGTCCCGCAAAGCTCCCAGGTTCCCCCACCAATAAAGCCCCTCGTCTGGGCCCCAACCGCGCGACTTCCACCCTCAGCGGCACGCTTTCAACCTCTCACGACAGCGCGTCTAAGGAGGGCTGAACCTCTTCCCATATTTATTCGTCATATCATCTCAGCGTGGCAAATCCAAAGCACTCACAGCCCCTTGAAAACCTCCTCGTACAGAGAGAGAGAGATCTACCAACACTGAGCTGAACCCCCGTCACTCCCCCCAAAAAGCAACACATAAATGAAAAAAGCGTAAAAGGAGCAACTCCACCAAAACCGCCACACAACTTCCAACACATCACAATTTCAGGGTCAAGGCTCAAGCAAGCTGGAGCTCAAGCTCAAGCTCAAGCTCAAGCTCATCCCTTACCTCATCTCGCATGCTTCCTCATATTATTTGGCTTACGCAGTCCCTCCGACTTGCCGAGATCTTGAAACAAAGATTTTCCCTACCCGTCCCATTTGGACCCTTACTATTTAATATTTCTCCTACCTAGCTTGTATGTGCCCATCTACGAACGAGACAATGAACAACGAACCCCCATTCTGGGATTTTTCTTAACAATGAATATTGGATCCCCGAGCACCAATGTCATGAGGTACTACTACAATTCCAACAAAGAAATAGAACCCGGATCACATCCCAAAAATTCCCAATGCGTCACCACAATCATGCATCTTCTCTCCCTTCCAGAAGCGCCAAGCCAAGGTATGGAGATCCCCCACCCATAATTTGCAAATCGAATAAATTGAAAAATCGGGCATCGGGGTGATTTGGTTAGGCTTGCTTAGGTAGATTAGCTTTAGGTACTGTCTGTCGGGAAGTACATGATCCGCATGATTGTTACAGGTAGTGACATGGAGGCCAATGCGAGGAGTGGGAGGGACAAGGTCAGGGTCAGGTGAGGTTATTTCTTGCTTTGGTCTATGGGTTGTCTATGCATAAGGCGGGGTGCGGGTGGGTGAAACTTCGTGCTGCTTTCCCAATCGGAAGTGAGGTTGAAGAGGGACGGGCTTGCGGATGTCACGATATTCATAGAAAGGGAGGAAGTTGAAGTAATCTGAAGTCATTGCCTTGATTTATCTACACTCCTCCCTGCCCAAGACTTTTAAAAACCGCAAGGAGGTATATAACAACATATGTACTAGCCCATCCGAGCCGATCAAAACGCAGCTACCCGTCCATGCAAATGCCCGAATTCATGAATGCCATCACTCATGCATGCAAGCCGTCAACGCCCACAATGACAAGCTAAATACTCGCTGAGAAAAGGGTATAGATAGGTAAGAACACTGTCGTATCGTGATCGAAAAGGGAAAGAGGAAATCAAGTCCGAATCGTCTCGCGGAATGTCCGCACGGAAAATTGCGAGAAGATAGGAGCATCGATGAACTAAAGTCCGATCCGCCAACTTCGTCACCGACGACCAATGGAACAACCAGTGATTCGACGGTATCGCTGATGCTTCAAACAGAAGCGGTGTTGTAGTGAAGAATGCCAATGGAGGTAAGAATGAAAATAGGGAGAAAAGAATCCCAATACGGAGCTACGCGTAAATGGCAAGCTACGGATAAGATTCGACTGGTGAAGAAATGTTAGATCTGGCCTTTGATATCGACCTTACGAAAGGCTTCGCCTTTTGCAACTTCGAATATATTGCCAGCCTTTCCGGTAAGAACGTGAAGTCCGTCTTCTCGTTCATCGAGAAGATGTTGACCATTATAATCGTAGATGAATTGTGCGGCATCGCCATCCGATTCGAATCCGAGCTCCTCAGTAACGAATCTTAACTTGACATCAGGCTTGTACCTAGGAAGAATTAGTAAAGTCCAAGGGGGATGAGAAGGATTACGTACGCTTTGCACATGTTCGAAAGGGCGGCTAAACGTTCCCTAACAACAAACATATCCATAAGATAAGCGCCCATATTAGGCGTGTCGAGGTAGAGTCTGAAGAATCTATGATAGTTTCCCAACGCAAGAGACGATCGTACGTCCAGAGCATGCTTGATAGGTGTCTCTTCCTTCTCTGCTGTAGTTAGATCCGCCAAAACGTCATTCAACGCAGTGCGGTTAGAAGTGTGAATGAAATACAAAATACGATACGCCTTGAATTCCACTGGACTTCCACCCAGATTCTGTGCATAAAGTGCACGAAGCTGGGTCTGGCATTGATTATACTCACCAAGATCCCCCTTCTCCAAGGCGATGCGAGCGTGGATTTCGTAGACGGTAACGGTAAACTCATTTTTGATTCGTTGCACGGTGAGATCCTGTCGCATGGACTTGAACTGATCGCAAATATATGAGTAGTTCCCCTCTTTCTTCCACTTCTTCTTCAGCAACTCGAGAGTTTGTCTTAAAATATGCTCCGGTCGGACTTGGGATGGCACGGGAGCAGCAGTCAGTCGAAAATACTGCTTTTCGAGGACTTGACATGTTCCAACGACAGGTCCAGAGGGGGGTTCAGGTGACGGAGAAGGTTTGTATGAGGATTTATAACCGCCATCAAATCGGCGCTGCCGTTTTTCCAGGTTTTTCTGGAACTTACTTGTACCTTTATTTGGGCTGTCGTCTTGGAAGGGTTGTTGGCGTTTATCGAAAGCAGTCTTGGGAGACTGGAATGTGATACGGTCTTCGAATCCATTATGATTGTTAGTGTTACGCCAGGGTGGGGTTGAAATGGAATCTTCATCACTTCCACCCATCTCTTGTGATTTTCTTTTCTTTGCCGTTAGGCTAGTATTGACATAACCAGTTCCCCCCACGTGCATGTCCACAGATTGTTGTTGCCAAGCAATCTGTCGCCGCTCTTCGAGAATCATTTGTTGGGGCAGAGGTAAGTTGTCCCAGTCAAGGGTGTGAAGAGTATTGCTATCAGTGGCAGCGGAAATGGTTTGCTTAAGTTTTGCTTCCATTTCAGGCCTTGGAACTTCTGCTGTGAGGTTTCCGGGCTCAAATGAGCGTCGCACATAATTTCGTACAGGCTCCGGCCACTCGATCTTCTTCTTCGGGGCTTCGACAGGAACGCCTGGGGGCGGGGGTGGCTGTTGAGGCATCATAGGTACATAGGAAAGGGGAGGTTGACTAAAGTTCTGTCGAACTTGAACTGGATGATACGCAGGAGGAGCTGTGCAGTATTAGAGTTGCGAGTTGGTAAGGCAGGCGCGACGGATTTACCTTGCTGAAATCCATATGAACCTGGCGTTCCTGGAGGTGGCGGCTGCATTGCCCACGGGGAAGTCATCGCGTTGTACATTCAGATTCAGATATCGATCCTTACACGATGAAAAGTTGTTAGTGACGCGATTAAAAGATCGCAAATATTAAATTTTTATCGCTCTGGATTTGTAGTTACAGGTTGAGAGACGGTGAAGAGGTGGGCGATTTCGAGAGGAATGGAAGGTTCGCTTGCTAGCGTTCTTCAATATTCTGTCAGACCGCGCATTCTTGATCACTCGTGAATGTGCGATAAGGCACGTAACCGCAGAGAACATGCAGGCCGATAGATTGTTATAACTACGGCAGCCCGCACTTGACTTTCTATTCATGCAGATGTCGACGACCGATCTACCGCCGCGACTCTCACGAATAGGAGCATCTTGGTACATGGCCCGGCCGGATGTTTCTAAAACACATTGACCTCACTACTGCGTTGAGGCCGTCATATTTACCAGATGAGGTCCTTCTGTTTGTTCAGGACAATGTGGGACTCTATGAGGGGTATACTATCCAAGAGACAAGGAAAGGAAAATAGGCTGACAACGACTCCAGGAAATATAAAATCCCCAATCACCAAAATGGCCAGGTCTATCTGACTTCACATCGAATTTGCTATATCGACAATGAAAACCCAAGAACGAACTCTGCTGCAATAGATTTGAGGGAAGTTGACCGATACGATTTCTATGTGAGGAGATATACCTTGAACATGTATGGCAAACTCTGACTTTCGAGCAGGCTGGGTTTTTGAAATCTTCTGCCAAGATAACCCTTGTGCCAAAACCATCTAAACGATCATCGGTGCAAAATCGAAATATAACAAGTCTCAGTGCACCTTCCAGAAGCGCAAATGCATCACCATCATCTCGCACAGATAATCCATTTCACCTACCTACAAACGAACCATCTCCTTCGAATTCAGCAACCTGGATCTGCCCTATATGCTCCTTTTCAAACCCTGTGCCTCCTAACTTCGAAACTGCCACAGTTCATACTCCACTAGCACCATGTCTAGCCTGTGGAATCAAGCCATCTTTTGCTCATGTCTTTAAAGCGTCGATAGCTGGGGCTGTGAATCGGCCTTCACCTTCATCGGTGCCATTAAGAACTCCCATACCAATACGTGGTAAGGCGGAGATTCCTCGACCCCAGTCAGATATATGGTTAGATCCTTCTACTGGGTCAAACTCCAGGGCGGGTCAAGATGGTCCTTTGACGAGCAGCAAAGGGGCTTCATTTCAATGTCCTCGATGTACTTTTTTAAATCACCCTTCCCTACTCTCTTGTGAACTTTGTGGTGCTCCTTTACTCTCACAAGATCTGCCTCCTGGATTGGACAAACCAGCACTGCGTTCAGAGTCTCCGGGCCCACTCCTGAATCAGTTGGCGCCTCCTGGAATGGAAAATAATGAAAGTATTAAGTTATCATTTCGAGGAGGTGGCGAGAAGATTTTCCATGAACGTTTGAAAGGCTCTATGGAACAACGAAAGTGGCTCTTACAAGGCGCTCCCCCAGTTCCGAGACCAAATCGACCAAATGGGTCCGAGAGTGGATCGGGTACATCAACTCCAACGGGAGAACGTACAAAAACAGCGGGTATTGCAGGTCTCGAGCAGAGACGTCTTGATGTTAGAAAGAATAATGAGCTTGTGATTGGAAATGCGTTTGAGGATCTCGAGGCCTTGATGGCGTCTGCTAAAGAGATTGTTGCCCTTGCAGAGTCATTTGCAAATACCAATGGCAATGGCAACTCAGAATCGAGTGCCGTTGCGAATGCCCTTGGTTTAGTCACAACCAAGGATATGCTAGGAGGTGGGAGTAACTCTGAATCATTGTATATTTCCGAGTTGTCTCGGAACTTAGCTGAATTCTTAACCGACGATGCGAGAGGCGTGCTGCGAAAAGCTGGCGGCATTATCAGTCTTGTCGACCTTTGGGCTATGTTCAATCGAGCTCGAGGCGGTGTTGAACTTGTTAGTCCTCTCGATTTTGAAAAGGCTGCAAGATTATGGGAGAAACTCAAGCTCCCAGTACGTCTGAGGCAATTCCGAAGTGGAGTCTTGGTAGTCCAGGGTAGCGATCGAACCGACGAGAAGACTATCAAAGCTTTATTGATCTGGTTGGCTGATCTTCACTCCTTCCCGCCGGAAAAGGAGCTTGCTTGGGATTGGCAAGAGTTTGGCCGGGGTATTACGGCTCAAGATGCTGCGGAACGTTTTGGCTGGAGTATTGGTGTTGCAGAGGAGGAGCTAGAAATGGCAGAGGAGAAGGGAGCGCTCTGCAGGGAAGAGAGTATTGAAGGTCTAAAGTTCTGGGAAAACTGGATCGACGACAATCAGGCTCCCTCAAGAGGTCAAAAATCTAATTTTATATGATTGGATTACCAGATCTAGAGAAGTAATCAAACAATGGATCAATAGCAAAAATGCACCGTTGTTTATGTGAACCGGAGTTGTTATTGGTAAATGGCGAGTCGGCTAAGTTTAGCCACAGCACTCATGAATCATCTAGATCCACGAGGTGCATAAGAATATATTGTTCATTACAGTTTTGTTTCGGCTCCTTTTTTCATACACCGCTGTATCCAATCAATCCATCAATCTCTTTGCCCCCCCAACGTAGTCAGACGTATCAATGAGAATGTCGGCTTCAATCATCCCAGATCAGTTTTGGATATGCTGCAATCGAGTAATTAAAATCAAATCTCTGGAGGGGGTTAGTGTCCTGAACCTCTTGAATGCTCCAAGCACCTGACTAGTTCTTTCAACGTGTAGTGTGGAGCGAAAAATGACATTCTCAGTTCAACTTGTGCAACATGCCAGCATGCCAGGTGTGAGGAGGGTTGCGAGGTGTGGAGCAGACAGATTTGGTGATCTGAAGCTGGCAGAACTTTGAATAGCGCTGAGCTTAAATATTGATCTTATGTTAGTCAACCTATAAGATGGCCATACAAGCTATTCGCGAATCGTACATGTGGTTTCCATCCACAGATCAAAATGTTCGTTCTCTCAAGATCTCACACGTTTCACTCATGTTGCAAACCGAACACTCGAGTGATCCAGCTCCTCCCCTCCTTTAAAATAAACAAAAAACGCCATGAAAGACATCAAGGGAAACATAAGCAACTTGACAAGTTGGTTGTTTGCCATGAGTGCAGAGGAGGATGGCCTTCTCTCTTACATACTCTTCTTCAATCGCAGTGTTGCGTCAGATTGACAAAGGCTGGCAGTGACATTATCTATTTCTTTGATTATGACTAAGACTCTGTTCCAGGGTGATTCACAGCAGTAATCGAGGACATCCAACCTAAAATGCATTATGCTCTCCTAATCTTGGTCACTCCTTCACTTCAATACCCAAAATGGTAATCAAATCAAATGTCAACTCCGTCTAACTCAACATACTGGAAATCTTGGCGAGAATTGGCCATCTTTTCGTGCTTTCTAAGAGACGTTGAAAACCCTCTAGATGCTGAGCCTCTTCTGCCACACCTTCCACCTCCACCTCCACCTCCAAGCTTGCTTTCACAATTTTATTGGACTTGTTGTCGATCATGTATTTCAGGAGTAAGAGATCCTTCGTCTTCTACTTTAAACCTCTAATCTAACATGTACTTGACCAAATGCCTTTATCAAAACTCTCTCCTCAATGAGAAATGTCGCCGCTGCCGCCACAAGCGGTGCAAAAACTGCAGGACAATTGCCCGGTGGTCCAGTAATCCAGTAGGATTTTGATGTGCGGTATATCGCAGCGATGATATTATTGTCACCATTAATTGAACTCAGACTATGCTCATTTACCTAATCAGGTGTGATGAATAAACTATTTCATGCAACCTCAAACTTGGTCAAGAGGTCAAAATTAAAGTTCGAAGGATCGTGCTGACCGTTGCCAAATGAGGCACAACACACAGCCTAGCACTTAAAATCCTTCAGCACAGCCAAGCCCCCCCATATTTTATTAATAGAAACGTGTTAAGTTTAAGTTGGAGAGTATTTGAAGTCATCCAAGCGACAAATATGCTTGTCGCAAACATACAAGTCACTTGCGAATTATTCACAATTTCCCGCTACGATGATGACCATTCACAACAACACTCCTGGCTATCGCCCTCAAATAGCCTCGTATTTTCTCATCTTCTTTCAACTATTTCAATCTCCAACACTATTTCACCATCATCTTGAAAACATCAAAGAAGATTATCGCAAATCGCCTCCACTTAAAAGTCAAGCAACATTTCCAAAACAAATCAGAATGTCGGATCCAAGAGCAAATATTTTAGCCTCTCCTACCTATTGGGTATGCTGCAAAACTCCACTTGGAGCTGTGCAGGAATCACCAGTAAGCTTTATTAGATTGAAATTAGACTTAGAATCATCTGACTTGAAATCGATAGTGCCTCAAGAGAAATTCAGCCGGCCAGCAAACATGCAACAAATGTGGCCACTCTAAATGTGATGAGTGTTTGGATATGTCCAAACATTAAGATACTCTAAGGGTGGCTCTTGCCGTGATCAAGTGCTGAGAACGGTGGAAGGGAGGAATTTCCAAGGCAAGAGCATTAGGTGGAGGTGCCTTCTGAAAATGGAGTTTGGGTGTCTGGGTCGAACTTTCTAAAGTATGGATAAAGCTTGCTCAATCGATTTGTTCTTCCTCACGTTCAATGCTCAAATTATTTTGGTATTCTTCATCAACAATATCATTGAGTTTCATATCAGCACATCACAGAACATCACTTTTGAGTGAATCTTACATATATTGATACCGAGCTGCTACTCGGCCACCATGGGAGACCCGAAGGATGATGACTGGGAGCAGGTTGAAACCACAGACTCTGGATACGCCTCGCCCGCTGGCACGCCTGCACCCTTGTCTCTAGCTATGTCAGGCACTCAAACCATTCCACAGTCCAATACGTCCATAACTTCATCCACCCACAGTGAACAAATTTTGTCCAGTGGGTGGCTGGCGATCTTACGCAACAATGGTTCACTCGACGGGGCGTCTGGAGGTATCTCGATGTTAGGGACAAATGCGAACTACGCAGTGGATCCATCATTCCTTACTCAAGGAAATCCGCAAGTATTCACAGGGACTGGAACAATGTGGGATGATGGTAATAATGGAATACCCCAGTCAAACCCGCCTACTCAGCTCATGTCAGAGGAACTATTTTGGAAAACACCAAGTCCGAGCATGAGCTCAACCCCACCACCCCAGCCAAGTGAACCCCCCCTTTCACTCAACCAAAGCTCCCAAAAGAACAACTCGGGACCAATCACAGCACGAAGCCAGCATACACACGCGCCTATTGCATTAGGTAGAGCATTGGCGGCCGGTTCAAACTCTATGCTTAATTCTGCTTTGCAAGATTTGGATCATTGGCGCAAAAAATTACTCCTTTCAGCCTTGCAAGTTCCTTCTTCTCCGAATATAAAATTGCGAATACAAAATTCTATTGAGCAGCGAAAGGATGACGGGTTCATTAGAGCTGATCAAGATTTCTGGATTTGCTGCAAGGTCGATGAAGGGTTCCCAGTAAGTTTCCTCCGGGTATGGTCAGAAGATTTGACTAATTAGAATATCAGTGCTTCAGTATCAACAGCCTGCCCCCAAGTATAATTGGAGTTCAGCTGCTATCGGATATTCCAATGCCTCAGCCCTTTCAAGACTTTTCCTTGGCAGACGCTTATATGTTGCTTCGGTCCATTTCTGTCCAGACTGGCAGAAAGTTTGAAAGCCAATATATTGAAAAACGGGATGGCTTAATGCGCGACGCCAAAAAGCATAACCGGCTCGATTACGGGCGCTTCGTCGTGGGGGAGGTAGAACTCTGGCTTGAAAAGCACATCAAGGAGGAGAATTCCTTCCCTACCAAGTGGAAGACTGTTTCTCATATTGCGGCTGATCACTTCAATGGATCATGTCGGCTGTTTAAGCTGACAAAAATACTCATACAGTTGATGAATAAGGATGAATCGTGTGGATACTGTATGAAATGCCGCCATCTCGTGTGTGACAAATGTTACAAGCTGCGGAATAAATTAAATGATCTGAGGATGGAGGAAAGAGAAAAAGCTGGGGGAAGGAAAGGAAATCCTCTTGTGGTTTAAATGTGTTAAGAGAGATTGGAGACCCTTGGGATTTCTGATAGAATGGGAGGTGGAGTAGACAGAATGAAAGCATGGAAGGATGAGGATTAGTTGTCTGTAGTCTGGCGAGGAGAATGATCACTTTGCTTCCTTTATTCTAGAAGCTGTTGTACATCCTCGAAACCTGGATTTTGAGTCCTCAACTGAGCGAACTGAGTAATGTCTCACGCCAATACGAAGCATGACTTTCTCATCTTTATCAGGTTTGACTTTCAAAGATCTCGATATCATCTAGCGTCGCAACAGATTCCCTCAAAAGAGTATCAGAGATACAGTTCAGGCAAATTGACATATTGCGAGTCTATATCTCGGTGTATCAGGGTGGTGAAGCGATGGGACTTTTCGTGGGATCAAGCGAATCCCTTTGAGATATATTCCAAAAAGGAAAGTTCCAAAGCTCTAAAAAGAAGAAACACAAATGGACCATAATACTGTTGAACGTAATGGTATATCCAAAAAAAAAAAAAAAAAAAAAAAGAACCAAAGGGCAAAAACAAAAAAAAAAAAAAAAAAAAAAAAAAATTTAATTTTTTAATTATATAA